>OIWQ01000055.1_pt1 | contig 131579 bp, 98 predicted proteins | sample 1587571 | NCBI WGS metagenome assembly OIWQ01 (sample SAMEA3888910, study PRJEB22519) | human gut metagenome | biome: human gut; feature: human-associated habitat; material: faeces | place: Denmark | collected 2010
GCATCCAGAACCATCATCTTTCAACTTTTTCTTTTCCTATGGGATGGCTGTGAAAAAAATTTGTAATACTATAGATGAAATCCGAGGAAATACAAACAGAAATCACGCAGACGAAAATGATAAAACGCCCTCGCAAATGAGCCTCGATGCCGCATCTGTGCTCCCGGACGCCATTTGACAAACCGCCTGTCGAATGATATACTTTCCCCGGATGCAACGAAAGGCAAGTTCATGGAATTCTGGAGAATCGAACTGGCGGAATGTCCGCGCCTCGTGGAGTTTCCCTACAAACTTCTGCGCGTCGGCTCGTTCCGCGACTGGAAACCGGCACGGGTTGGACCGTTCCGGTTCCAGAACGAACTTCAGATCAGCCTCCGTCTCGGCTCCGAGGCGGAAACGATGGAGAATTTCATCAATGACACCCGCACCACCAACCGCTTCCCGCATGTCCTGTTGAAACTGCCCGGCGACCAGTACAGCGGCGACTGCGCCAGCCCGTGGGATGCCGTTACCTTCACGTACCCCGCCGACCTGTACGGAGAACTCATTCTCGCCAAGAATCTGGAGAGGATTCCATGCTGGGACTTCAAGATGACATCTGAAATCGCCATCCTGTTGCGCCGGATTCGCACTCTCATGAAACATTCGCAGGAAAAGACGGTTCCGGACCGCCTGGATCTTCTGGCCTTCCAACTCTTCGAGGAGCTGGTGTTCCATCGCCTTCTCGCGCAGGATACTCCGGATTACATCGAAGCGAAGATACGGAAAATCGCCTCCGAGTTTCAGCTCGACTTCATGGATGCGCTCGATCTGGAACAGGTCGCCCGCCGAAATGGGATGTCCCGCAGTACCTTCTTCCGCCACTGGAAACGCTGTTTCCAGGAGCCGCCGGCAAAATATCTGTTGAATTTGCGCCTCAAGGAATCCATCCGGATGCTGACGGAAAGCGACAGCAAAATCCACGAAATCGCCCGCGCCCTCCATTTCCGGGACTCCGCCTATTTCTGCGCCGTCTTCAAACGACGCTACGGCATCTCCCCGATGCAATACCGGAAACAACCGTTTCTGTGAGACAAAATCAATATTTTTTTGAGACGCTCCCATCTTGCGCTTTTTCTGTTTCCAAGGTATAATAAAGAGAGAAACACAACAGAAAGGGCCCTCTTTCATGGAAATGTTGATTCCAACCGGCTTCCGTGCAAACGGTGTTCCCCGATTCACTCTGATTGAACTGCTTGTGATAATCGCGATCATCGCGATTCTGATGGGGCTCCTGCTGCCGGCGCTGAACAGCGCCCGCGAACGGGGGCGCTCGATCACCTGTCTCAACAACCTGAAAACGATCGGTCTGGCCAGCAACATGTATGCAGGCGATTCGGATGATTATTTGCCGGCCAACCGCGGCAAGAGCCAGGGGGAGACCTCAAGCTACTATTACTTCAACCATCTGATCGGCCCCAATCCGGCATTTCCCGACGACCCGTGGAACGGCCGGAACATCGTCAACGGGCACTACCTCAACGTACCCGTCCTCGCCTGCCCCTCCCAGCAGGCGCTCGGTTTCAACGCGGTGGACGGCAGTTCGAATTTCTGGACGCAGTACACCCATTACGGCATCAACACCCATTTCTTCACCTCGGAAGCCGGCGTATACCGCAAATTGACCAGCATCCGTTTCCCCTCCGCAAAGTTGATGATCTGCGACACATGGGCCATCACCGGAACCATGTTGAATGTCACCAGAGGACGTTACCGGTTCTATTTCGATGACACTACGCTGGCCGGTTACGGCTGGGTCGCCGGACGCCATGCAGGCCGTGCCGGCTTCGTTCATCCGGATGGCTCCGTCACCACCTACCAGATTACCCAACCATATGCAGCGCCCTGGGAAACACCGCTGATCCACTATGTTTCCACCAACGACGCAAACACCAAAAAATACCACCTCTACGGAGCTCAGGAACGATGAACCGTCTCGCCCTTTTCCTATGTTTCATTGCCTTCACGCTCGCCGCGGGCAGCGAACCGCTCGTGCTGCTGCAAAACGGCACCTTCACCCTGCCGGTACGCGGACGGACGGAACTGCGTCAAAGCGGCGCCCCGGCCCGGCTGTGGCACCCTTCGGCGAAAAACAGCCTGTTCTTCGACTGCGCCCAGACGCCCATCGACCCCGGGGAATATTACACCTTCTCTCTGCTGGCTCGGACAGAAGGCGATGATCCGGTCAAACTCAGGATCCAATTCTCCGCCGACGACGGCACGCAGGGGCGGAAATACCTCACCATTCTGCCTGACACCGGCTGGCGCCGCTACCGGATTCGCACCGACGAGCTCCGAAAAATTCTCCACGGCAAATCCATCTGTTCCATCCGCTTTTCGGTGAATCAGTCCGGCCGCGCCCTGTTTCTGGACGATATCCGCTTTTCCCCGCGGGAACTCAGCGCGCGAATCCCCGATCTGCCGCCGGTGACGGCCTCCACCAGTTTCCCCGCTCACACCGACGACGCCATCATCCGCGCCTGTCTGAACGCCCCGGAATACCGGAAGAAGATGGCGGCCATTGAGAAGCTGCGGCAGCGCTATGCCGCGCAATGGAATCATCCGCGCAACCGAACCGCCGACGCCCAGGCGGAATATGATGCGATCCGTCCTGACGGCTCCATCGCGTCGCTCTCTCCGGAGAAGGTCCGCCAGCGGGAACGGGCGGGCAAGAGCAATCGCGGAGACCATGAGGGTGTGATGCGCCAGATTCTGCCGGAGGTCTCCCGGATCGCCCGGCACTGGAAGTACGGACGCGTCGACCGGACGCTCGAAAACAGCAAAAAACTGCTCCGGATGTTCAACTATTACCTGTCGATGGAGGCGAACCGGCTCGGGGAGCACGAACGTTGGGTCACGACCAGTTTTTACGCGCCGGCGCTCGCGGCGAACGCCTATTTCACCTTTTTCCGCGAGATGGAAGCGGTCGAAAAAGGAACCGAACAGAATCCGGAACTGGTTCTTCTCAACCGGCTTTGCCGGGAAATCGTCGCCTATGCCTTCGTCTACCCGGACTACAACCGCCCCGGTCCGCTGCTGACTGCCCGGTGTTTTCGGTTTCACGACGCCTGGACCGGCGGCAATTTCGGGTACCGCAACCTCTACGAAGCCGCGTTGATCTGCCGGAATCCCCGCATGATGGATCTGATCGCCGAAATCAGTCGCGACGCCCTCAGCATCACCAGCTTCCAGGCGAGGGATTCCTCCTTCTGGCGAGAGGGGCTCACCGCCGACGGCGGCGGATGGGGACATGGTGAAATTCATTATCTCTTCCGTTACCCCGCCGACGGCGTCCGCGGCATCGTCCGCAATCTGCTCCGGCTGAAGGGCACGCTCTGGGATAACGAGATTCCAGCCGCGCAATACCGTCTGCTGGTGGAATACCTGAAAACCTGTCTGTGGTTCTGTCTGGAACCGGCGAAATACGGCCCGACCCTGACCGTTCCGGACCGGGAGTGCATGCGCTGGACGCCGGACGGCGGATTCCTCTCCATCGACGTGCTGCTCTCCATCGCACAGCCGCTGGCGGAACTCCTGCCGGCAAAGGAAACCGAGTTGCGGCACGAACTCGACACCATCCTCCGCATCTGCAAAGGCGAAGAACCGGAATACACCGGAGTCCGCTTCTGGTGGAACAACGACGACCTCGTCATTCGCCGAAAGAACTGGTTCGCCGGCGTCAACATGGTTTCAAAACGGACGATCGGCGTGGAAACCGCGGCTCTGGCCAGCATCAAAACCGATTATTTCGCCGACGGCGCCACCTGGCTTATGAAAAACGGAGCCACCTACACCGTTGCCAAAGGATTCTTTCAAACCTGGGCGGTGCCCGGCACCACGGTCCGCGCCAGAGAGATCGAGCACACCGACACCGCCTGGCGGGCCTATCGCGGCACCTCCGGATTCGCCGGGGGCGTGGCGGACGGCGCATACGGGTGCGCCGCCTTTCTCTACGGCAAACAGCCCATTCGGACTGCACCCGATCCGGCACTGTACGGCGTGACCGCCCGGAAAAGTTACTTCGCCTTCGACGACCAGCTGCTCTGCCTCGGAGCCGATATCCGCAACGAAAAACCGGAGCTGCCGGAACCGATCGTCACCACAGTCGACCAGACCGAATGGATAACCCCCGCCGAAATCGAAATCGACGGAGTCATCGCCCGCAAACAACCCGGAGAAACGTTCCATCTTACGGGCAAGAGCGGTGCCGTCTGGCAGAACGGAATCGGCTACCTGGTGATGCAGGGCGGCCCCATGACGGTTTCCGGCGAAACACGCCCGGAACGCTGGCTGGAATTCAACCGCAGCCGGAACAGTCGTCAGAAGAACCGCCCGAAGCAGGCGTCGATTTTCCAGATCACCATCGACCACGGCCGCGCGCCGGCGGGGGGCAGCTACGCCTATCTCGTGGACTTCGAAGTGAAAAACCTCGCGGAACTGGAGAAGAAGTATGAGAATTCCCCGATCCGGATTCTCGCAAACAATGCGGAAGTTCAGGCGGTTTACCATCCGGAACTCAAACTGCTCTACGCAATCTTCTACCGCGCTGGAGCCAGCTTCCGGAACGGAGACGACCTCTGGCGGGCAAATACGCCGGCAATCATGATGCGGAAAGAGGATGGAGACGGCACCTGTCGCCTGCTTGCCGCCGACCCCGAACAGGACGTAAAAAAACAGGAGGCGGTGTTCACCGTCGAGCGAAGAGGAAAACGTTCGACATACACGGTTGCTCTGCCGTCCGTGCCGTACTGCGGCAGAGCCGGGGAACTTTCGTTCAAGAGTGAGTAATACGGCGATTTTGCCGACGTTCCCCGGAAATTTTGAACGCCGGCAGTGCGAAACAGATCACACCGCCGGCAGGAATCAGTCAGACATGGATACCCGGGATCAGCTTCCCGGCATCAGGGCGCGACGCACCACTTTTGACGCCTCCCGGTAGGCCTCGAAGGTCCAGTGAGTCCCGTCCGGCCGGGCGTATTCCGCAGCGAGCTGCCCGGTCGAGTCGCGGAGCACCGAATGCAGATCGATGAATCCGGCAAACTCCCGCTCGAAAATCTCCCGGTTGACCCGGTTGAGCTCCACGATCTTATCCTGGTACTGGAACCGGTTCCAGGCGTCCGGACTGCGCAACGGCGCGATGCTGTTGAGCCACACCTCGATGCCGCGCTCCCGCATCAGCCCGGCAACATACTTGAGCCGGTTCACGGAGTCGTTGAACTCCCGCTCGATCCCGTTGATGCCGATGTTGATCACCACCCGCCGCGGAGCGTTCGGGAAAATGTCCTCATCCAGCCGGAAGTAGAGGCCGTTGATGTTGTCCCCGCCGATGCCGCGGTTGAGGTGCGAAAGCTCCGGAAACGCCTCCGCGGTCGGCCAGATTTCAAAGATCGAGTCCCCGTAAAAGATCGTATCGACCGGACCATGTTCCAGCGTCCGCCAGCGGACAATGTCGTGCCAGCGCTCGCGCGTTTCAAAAAAGGCGTAGATTGCATTCCGGTCCTGTTCCGAGAAAAGTTCATTTACCGGCATCATTTTGCCACCTCCATAATCTTTGCTTCTCCATATGCGCCGGGATCTTTCCCGTCGGCGATTCCGCCGAACCATTCCAGCCAGTGGCGCCCCGCGCGGTCGCGGTCATTGACCAGAACACTCAGCCGCAGCCCGAGGCCGGGACGGTACCGGATGTTCAGCGTCTCCCAGGGAATTGCCACGCGATACAATAGCACACCGTCGTCAACTTTGCTATGGGAAACAATTCCCGGCACCGGAGCGGCCAATGCCATCCGGTTGAGATTCATGCTCGCCCAGACCCACGAACGGTTGTCGGCAGCGACGCCGAACTCGGCGTAGGCGGTCTCCTGAATCCCATCGTTGTTGGCCCGGAACATATCCGCCTGCGGCACACTGATCCCGATCTGCAGAGAATCGCCGTTCCAGAGCGAAGCATCATCCCCGGCGGGCAGAAATTCCCGGTCTTTAACCTCACAGCCGAGATAGAGGTATGTTTCATCGCAGGCCAGACGGAGCTTCCCGGCCGGACGATCCACCTCGCCCTTGAGCGCATGGCGGCTGAAAGTCCCGGTCTCCAGCGCATAGGTTCCGGCGGCCGGCCACTCTTCGACCGGAAGCGACACCGCATCGCGGCAGTAAGGAATCCGGACCGGCAGCGGGTTGCCCGGCAGCGCCACCCGGAAGGGATTTCCGGCCGCCGGCGTGAGCTGCGCTTCATATCGGGTCGGCCGGGCGACAACCGCCGCCTGCGGAAGCGCGAGCACCGTCCGCTCTCCCACCCGGGCGGAACCGGAACCGATCACCTTGCCATCCTCGGCGACAATCTCCACCTTCGCCTGACGTTCCTTCGGATCGTTGGCACGCAACACGAAGGAGAGGGCCGGCATGCCGTCCTTTTCGGCCGGTTTCACCTTGGCCACAGTCAGCTTCGGCAGGATCTCCAGCGTCTTCTGCCAGATGTAACGGGTGGAACCTTTCTGTTTCAGCATGAGAAAGAGATCGCACTCACCCGGCGCGGCTTCTGGAGAAACGGCAAGGCGCACCGTCCAGTCACGCCCGCTGCCGGAAAGCTGCGCTTTTCCCGCCCGGAACGGCTGAAGCTGCAGTTTCGCACCGGCGGCAAGATGCTCCGGCAGCTGAATCTTCACCGTCAACGCTCCGCCGGGCACCGCGGCCAGCTTCTCCGGCGTGAAAACCGCATCGAACCGGCCGGCGGCAAACTGGTCGAGCGTACCGCCGAAAATGTAGGAGGGGCCTTCCCCGAGTTCCAGACGGAGAATACCGTCCGGACATTTTACGCGGGAACGGCGGCCGCATACCTCCACAATTTCCGCCTCGGGAGCCTGAAGCGCCAGCTGCATCTGCACCGGCTCCGGCACGAGCGAATAGGCCACCAGCATCGGCTTGCCCCCTTTTTCAAAGAGCCAGACCCGCATGGTCTTGCCGACGTTGAGTTCACGCAGCAGTTTCGCGTCATAGAGCATCCGAGACGCGGTCGCCCAGGCGGCGAAGGAGGGTTTCGGCTGGTAGACTTTGCTGCCCGGCGCCTGTTTGCGGATCAGGGCGAAATCCAGCTCGCGCTGTGACGTTGCCTCGTTCCAGAGGCCGATGTGCCAGACGCACGCCTTGAGGTTGGTGATCGTGAAGTTGAGGAGCATCACACGGGCGAGATAGGCGGCCTGCTGATACTCGGTCACCTCCCCGCCCGGCTTGGCGGAGTAACCGATTTCGCTGATGTACATCGGCACCGGATGCCCGGCGATGGCGGAGAGTTCGCGGTTGAGCCGGTTCAGCGTCTCAACGTATCCGGCCAGATCAGGATTCTGCGCGCCGGGAATATAAGGGTGAAGCATGACTCCGTCGATCAGCCGGTCCACGCCGTGGTTCCGGTAGTAACCGAGGTACTGGTTGTACTGATTGGCGTTCATCGGGTTGATGCAGATACCGGCAATCGCCGCCTGGGGGTCGATTTTGCGCACGATCCGGCTTTCGAACCGGATGATGTCCATCACGTCCTCCATGGTGCCGTGAAAGTTTTCACCAACCATCGGTTCATTCTGCGTCTCCCAGACCTGCACCAGTCCTTTGCGGGAGAGGATCTCCTTTTCCAGTTTCTTTTCCAGCTCCGGCCACTCCTCCGCTTTGACCGGCACCATCTTTTTGAAGGGATTCAAGATGTTCATGCACCGGATGATGTTGATCGGCTCGCGGGCGGCGATCTTCTCCGGCGTCGGCTCCGCCGCCTGAAAATCCTTCTTCTGGAAGATGGTGAAAAAGAGCTGGCGGTCCCACTTCGCGCCGCCGAGCCGCCGGAGTTCCGGATTCAACCCGCCCCATACGCCGAAGGCCGGCTGGGGAGTCGAATAGTAATCCTCCGGGAGAGGTGTGGTGACCGCAAAGGTGGCAGTGGCCTGCTTGACGCGTTTGCCCTCTTCGATCACCTCGGCAGTGACGGCGTAATAACCGGGCTCGGAGATCTCGATCGAGAGTTTCGGCCTGCCCGGCTGTGATTCGGCGGAAAAAAGTTCCCGGCCGAGTGCATCGCACCCGCGGACCTTCAACGTTCCCGTTCCGGCTCCGTGTGAAATCTGCAGCGGGAAACCCTTTTCAAAGATCCGGATGTCGCCGGGAAACTGAAAACTTATTCCGTTATTTTTTTTTTGAACCGCAGGTGCGGTTTCAATCTGCAGGTTGTCGAGGGAAATGGAGCCGGGATTCGCCCCCGGTTTCACGTGCCAGTAGAACATCAGGTTTTCCACCTTCGTTCCCCGCCAGTCCTCCGGCAGCGGCCCGATCTCATATTCGAAGGTCTTGTACTCCTTCTCCACCGGAACCGGTTCGGCGAACCGCTTCTGTTCCCCTTTCGGCGAGAAGTAGGCCAGCGGCGTTTTTCCCCGCATCAAAATGCCGAGCTTGAGCTGCGGACCGTTCTCCGGCGTGGAACTTTTCGCATCAAAACGGAGCGTGTAAACCTCGCCCGGCTTCATCGGAATCCCCTGCGCGAGATCGACGGTCTTGTCTGCCGGAGTGATTTTCAGGCTTTTGCGCCCGTGGCTGGCGTCACCGGCAACCACTTCCGCACATTTGCGGCGATTGACCCAGTACTGCGCCAGCCCCTGCTCAAACGAACCGTTCTTCAAAATTGAGGTTGCCGAGGTTTTCGCCGCCGCCTTGAGTTCGACGGAAAGGTTGTCGAGATTGACCTTGCCGCCCTCCTTGCCGGTGACGTTGAAATAGACCATCAGTTTTTTGACCGGATTGCTGCCGACCGTTTCAGGGAACGGGCCGAGTTCGATGTGGAAACGCTGAAACTCCTCCGTGAGCGGAAACGTTTTTTTGAGCTCCGGATCGCTGAAAAACTGCAACGGTTTATTTCCCTGCAGCATGATCTGCAGCCGAAGTTCAGCATCGTTGCCCCGGGCGTCGAAACTGATCTTGTAATACTGGTTCGCTTCGAAATTGATCCCCTGCACGACGCTGACCGTCTTGCCCGGAACGACCCGGATGCCGAGACTCTGCTTCCCGTCGGACGCTTCCCCGGGCTCCACCCGCGCGGCGGAGGCGTTGTTGATCCAGTATCCGCTGGTTCCCTGTTCGAACGAGGGGTTGCTGAATGCAGGCGCGGCTTGAAGCGCCGCACAGGCGAACATCGCGCCGCCGGTCAGTAAGAGAGAACTCTTCATCTTCTGCTTCCTTTCTTATTTCATCCTTTGGAAATCAACACTTTCAATAATCGGAGCGGACGGGGACGACATCGCTGACATACCATTTGTTCGGTTGAGGGAAGATATCGTGCATCTTTTCCGAACTGATACCGCGGGCACTGCCGTCGAGGAATCCCAGGTTGGCCAGCCGGTTATGATGGCAGGAGATGAACCCCTCCCCCTGTATGTTCCAGCTCATGATGGAAAAACTCTTCCAGGGATTGTTGCCGATTTCGTCATCCCCTTTCCGCGCATCCACTCCGTCGCCGAGCAGCCAGACCCGGGAGGGGGAGTTTTTCCGCACCTTGCTATTGGTGTAAACATTGACATACAACCCGCCGGGATTGCCGATTTTGGAACCGTCACGGGTGATGTCACGGTTGAACCCGTAACTGTAGACGGCGTCACTGTTGTTTTTCCAGGGCCGTTTCACCGTCTGGTTCGGGCAAAGGAAAACATCACTCACCGGCAGATATTTATCCTCCGCCAGCAGGTTTGACCAGAAGAAATTCGCCCGGAGCTGAGCCGCCATCATGAAGCCGCGGTAGTTGTCCGCATAGACCAGACAGGCCATCGTGCACTGCTTGATGTTGTTGAGGCACTGCGTCGCCTTCCCGCGCGCCCGCGCCTTGTTCAGAGCAGGCAGCAGCATGGCGGCCAGTATCGCGATGATCGCAATTACAATCAGAAGTTCGATAAGAGTGAATACACTCCGCTTCCCGTCAACCGGGCTGAGCCCGGTAAACGCCATTCCATTCCGACGGTCGCCCTTCTTCACGAGAGTGCATCCTTTCATTTTTGACTCCTCAACGGGTTGAATTTCGAGGTATGACACGGGTTGGAATTATGACATCGCGCCGTTCCATATTTCCAGTACTTGAAATACGCTCCAGCAAAAGCCGGGCGGCGGCGACGCCGGTATCGAACGGAGACTGTTCCACTGTCGTGAGGCGGGGGCGTACCAATTCGCACAACGGCAGGTTGCCGAAACCGGTCACGGCGACCTCTTCCGGCACTCGAAGTTTGAGATCCCACGCGGCATTGAGCGCCTCGCGGGCGAGATAATCGTTGAAGCAGACCAGCACCTCCGGGCGGTCGGAACGTTCCAGCAACGCGCGGGCGGTATCGTAGGCTCCCCGGAAGGAACCGTCGGCAACGGTGAGCAGCGAGGCATCCACCGGGAGGTTGTGCTCGAACATCGCCTCCAGAAATCCCTGACGACGCTCCGCACCGGAACTGGTTTCAGGGAAGGAAATTACTCCGAAACGGCGATATCCTTTCCCGATCAGAAAAGTCACCAGATCATGCATTCCGCGGCGGTTGTCGCAACCGACATAATCGAAGTCATGCCCCGGCCAGTGCTGGTCGATCGCCACAATCGGGCAGTGGATCGTACGAAGTTCCGCAAGCCGGTCGCCGGGCTCCGCCGATTCCGGCGGAAACAACAGGATGCCGTCCACCCGCCGACGGGCAAACCGGCCGAGCAGTTCAACATTGTCCTTGACCAGCTTATCCCACTGGATCACAAAGGAATCATAATTGTTTTCATGAAGGATCTGCTGAATCCCCTCCATCACCTGACCGGCGAACTGGCAGCAGAAGTTGTTGTAGGCGATCCCGATACTGCGGCTCTGCCCGGTCTGCATGCACTGCACAGCGGCATTGGGCTGGTAGCCGTATTTGCGCGCCACCTCCGTCACCCGCTCCACCGTCGCACGCCGGATTGCCGGATTTCCTTTCAACGCCTTGGAAACGGTCGATTCGGAAAGTCCGCAGATTCTTCCTATCTCTTTCAGGGAAATCATCGTGCATCACCTGCCTTTTTCTCTCTGTGTTAATTATACTCAAAAAAAATAATATTTCAAGTACTTGAAATAATTTTTTTCAAAAAATTTTTGATTCTCTTCCGACACCGGAGGAGCGGCCGGCACAAAGCTGCCGATGCAACGGTAACACGTTTCCGGACAAAAAAAAGGAAAGGCGGCACCCCGCGTCTTGAAAAGCGTTCCTATCTCCTGTAAGTTATAGAGGAGACAAGACAATGAGCGAAGAGTTGATTCCGGAATTCCAGCGGAAGAGGGCTCCGCACTCCGGCATGCCGATGACGCCGGAGGAGCGCGAGGCGACGATCCGCGAACTGCTGCCCGCCGAACTCCGGCAGGCGGCCGAGACGGAACTGGCCGCGCGGCGGCCGCTCACCGCCGGAACCATTCTGCTCTTCTGCTTCTTTCTGGCCCTCACCGCCGCCGCCATGCTTCTGACCTTTCCGCGCGAACGGTTCAGCCGAAAGCTTACGACGCCGGAATTCGCCGGCGAAGAGAGGGTCGACGACGGATACCGCGAACGGCTCGAGGCCGCCATCGCCGCCCGCGACGCCGGGGAGTTCCGCAAGTACGCCGCCCTGCTGCTCCAGCCGGGGCGCGAAATCCTCGCCTCGCGCTCGCCGGAAAAGGCGCGCGCCAACGAACGGCTGCTCGAACTCTATTTCAACTACTACCGCGGCAATCCCCGGAAACTGCTCGCGGAAACCGGCAAACTGCTCGCCTTCGATCCGGACTCCCTGCTCGGACGCACCGCCCGTGCCGGCGCCTTTCTGCCGGGAACGGAGTTCGCCGCTCTGCTCGTCACGCCGAAGGAGGAGCTGAAGGAGCGTTCCGCACAGGCGGCGGCACTGGTTCAGCCGCTCGCCGATCTTACCGGACTCCGGCCCGCCATGCGCAACCGGGTCACCCGGCTGCTCGCCCTCGCGCTCGCCGGAGAGTGGATCGCCGCCGGCTGCAAGGATGATCCCGGGGAACCCGGCTTCGACGAACGGGAACGCGCCCTCGCGCTCTGCCGCCGGTATCCGGCGGACCGCGAACTGGTCCGGCTCCGGCACGACATTCTCCAGCACATCTGGAGCTTCCCGTGGTTCTGGCGCACGCAGGTGGTCGAGGGGAGACGCATCACCGCCGGGGAGCTGAAACGGGAGTTCTCCGAGTTGCAGACGTTGCTTGAGCGAGGTGAACCATGAGCATCCTCCAACGATTTCTCCGCGCCGCCGTACCGGAACGGTTCCGCCCGCACGCCGGGGTGAGGAGTTTCACCGATCCGAATTTCTTTCTGGTGATTTTATTGCAGTTCGCCTCGTGCGTGTGCTTCATCCGCGACCCGTGGTTCGGCCGGTTCTTCTTCACGTTCGAAACCAATCTGCTGATCGCCCTTCTGGCTCTGGTGATCGTCGCCTCGTTCGCCTGGGAGGAGTCCCGGCTCGGTTCGCCGCGCGGCGCCAATCTGCTGCTTCACTTCACGCTTCTGGTTCCCTTTACGATGTTCCTCACCCGGCTCTTCGGAGCGTCGCCCGCCCGCGCCTTCGACAGTTCGCTCTTCGGCCTCCTCCGGGAACGGGTGGCGGAGCTGGGCGGCTTCCTCGGCATCAACCAGCAGGTGCCGGAATTTCTCAAAGATCTCTTCGTCTCACCGCTCCTGCCGCTGACGGTGCTGGCGGTGCTCGCCGGATGCTGTTTCCGGCGGCCCGCACTGCGCTTCGGATTTCTGTTCCTCGTTCTGGCCGCCGGATTTCTCGCCGCCCTGAAAGCGCCGGAGGGGAGCGCTCTCTATTGTTTTGCGGCCACGGCGGCACTCGGTGCGGCGTTGCTGCTCCAGAGCAATCCCGCGGCAAACGCCATCGCCTGCGGCCGGATTCTCCGCGAACTTGAACGCGAAACGGACCGCGCCGCCTACCGGGCCAAACTGCGCATCGCCACGGAAACCCTCCGGAGGAAAGAACTCGACGCCGACACCGCGGTGCGGCTGACCCGGGACGAGTATCCCGATGTGTCCGCAACGGAACTCCGGGCGATCACCGCCCAACTGACCGGCGACCTGGTCACGCTTCACCGCCTGCTCGAACTGCGCGGCGACCGCGGCGGAACCATCCTCACCACCTGCCCCGAACTCGGTACGGAAAATCTCCTGCTGCGGGGGGTGGCGGAAGTTCCCCGGCTGCTGTTCGCACTGTGCTTCGCCCTGCTCTGGATCATCTCGCCGGTGGATCTTATTCCGGACGCGATTCCCTTTGTCGGGACGCTCGACGACGCCGCCGTCGCCATTCTGGCGGCACTCTCCTTCCGGCGGCCGTTCCGGGGCTGAATCTCAGCAGAAGATGAAGACCAGCGCCAGCGCGAGAATCAGCGCGCCGGCCAGCAGAAAGAGTCCGACCGGCAGCGCCTCCAGAAAGAGGCGGCCGAACCCTTTTGCCTCCGGCTCCCCTCCCCCGGCTCTCCCGGTCACCGCGCCGGTGTGAAGTCCGAATGCGGCGGAGCGGCCGGATGCCTGAAAGTACTCAATCCGGAGCCGTTCCAGCGCCTTCGCTTGGTCCGGCGCGGAAGAGAGGCGCGAAAACTCCTCGGAGACCCGGTTCAGCACCTCCTGAAACTTCTCCAGCTCCCGCACGCGCACACTGAGCAGCTCCAGCTCCGCGGAGACTGCCGCCTGATCGCGCGCAATCCGCCCCTGCAGGTCGCGCCGCCCCCGCTCCAATTCATCGCTCCGGCCGACCGGCGTGCGGCTGGCAAGAGGGGTCGGCGGCGGCTGGATGGCCGGTGACGCCGCCCGGGGCGCGGGATCCAGCTGGGGATCCGCCGCGGCCGCTTCGGTTGTTTTCGCATACTGTTTGAGCCGGTCGCGGATATCGACCAGATTGTCGCTGATGTAGTCGCGTCGTGCCATGCCGTTTCCCGTCGGTTGATCGTTCCATTTCGTTATCATGCGGCTATTAATATAATGCGGAAGAGCTCCCGGTGCAAGAAAAAGCGCCGCACACGGGTTGAAAAATCCGATTCCGGTTCTATCTTATGCGGAGGAAATGGGAACTGTCATCTTGAAAAAAACCGCTTACATTCACACCCTCGGCTGCCGCCTGAATTCGGCGGACAGCGCCCTGCTGGTCTCCCGGCTCGCCGCCGACGGCTACGAGATCGTCGACTCCGCCCGGAACGCTTCGCTCATCGTGATCAACAGCTGCACGGTCACCGCGGAAGCGGCGCGCAAGAGCCGCCAGGCGGTTCGGAAGTTCCGTCAGCAGGAGGAGAACGCGACCATCGTGGTCACCGGCTGCAGTGCCGAACTTGACCGGGCGGCCTTTCTCGCCGACGGCGCCGCCGACCTCGTCCTCACCAATCCGGAAAAACGGGAGATCGTGCCGTCGATCGAAGCCTTTCTGCGCGAAGGAAAAAAGCAAGGCGGTGTCTGCAAAAGTCTGGATCAGCCGGTCGAACCGTTCACGGAACGCGCCACCGCCGAATTCCCCTTCCGCAGCCGCGCCTTTCTGAAGATTCAGGAGGGATGCAACAACTTCTGCACCTACTGCATCGTCCCCTACGCCCGGGGGCCGGAGCGCTCCCGCAGTTTCGACGAGGTGCTCGCCGACTGCCGCCGCGCGATCGAAGCGGGATACCCCGAACTGGTGCTGACCGGCGTCAACACCTGCGCCTACTCCGATTCCGGCCGCGATCTCGGCGCGCTGGTTCACGCAGTCGCCGCGCTCGACGGGGAGTTCCGCATCCGGCTGAGTTCGACCGAACCGCATCCGGCCAACCGCTCTCTGCTCGACGTGATGGCTTCCGAACCGCGGGTCTGCCGTTTCCTCCACCTCGCACTCCAGAGCGGATGCGACCGCACCCTGCGGGCAATGAACCGCCATTACAGCTGCAGTGACTATGCGGAATTCGTCGAAGAGGCGCGGAAACGGATTCCGGGAATTCACATCGGCAGCGATCTCATCGTCGGCTTCCCGGGCGAAACCGACGCGAATTTTGCCGAGAGCCTCGCCTTCGTCGAGTCGATGCAGTTCGCCAACCTTCATGTCTTTACATACTCGCCCCGCAGCGGCACCCCGGCGGCCTCGCTCCCCGGACGCATTTCCGCCGCGGCCGCCAAAGAGCGGCACAACCGGATGCAGGCCGCGGCGGACCGTTCGAAACGCCGCTTTGCGGAATCCCAGCTCGGGCAGACGCTCCCGGTGATTTTCGAGACGGTGGATCGCAACGGATTCGCCCACGGCTGGAGCGATAACTATCTGGCGGTGCGCCTTCCGGCGGAGCTTGCCGGCAAGGGCGGAATCCGGCAGGTTCCGGCCACGCGCGAGACGCTGACGCTTCTTGCGGGCGCCGAAAGGGAAGCGGTCGAAGAGTGACGGCACCCTCACTCGCTCCGATAAAATTCCCGGCGGTAGGCGCCGGGCGACACCCCGTAGCGCTGTTTGAAGAGGTGAGAGAAATAGTATTCGTCACCGATGCCGACCGCTTCGGCGACGGCGGCGAGCGTCTCACGGGAGGAGATCAGCATCCGTGCGGCCTGTTCCAGCCGGAGCCGGATCAGAAACTGCCGGGGCGATGAGCCGAAGTACTGCCGGAACAGCCGCCGGAAATGGGTCAGCCCGACGTGGAGCCGGGTGGCGGCTTCGGCGAAGTTCCACTCCTGCTCCGGATGGCGTCGCATCGCGTCGCCGAGTTCGTCGAGCAGCGGCAGCTGCCACGCCTGAAGCCGCCGGGCGGGCGCCTGCTCGTGGAGCTGGAGCAGAAGCCCCTCCAGGAGCCACCCCGCGCGCGCATGCGATGCGGGCCCGGCATGAATCGCCTCGCTGGTCTCCTCCATCGCCTGCCGGAAGCGGTCGACGTGGGTAATCCGGATCGGTTCCGGCGCCATCGGCAGCAGGCCGTGCTCGATGTAGCGGCCGACGGCGGCGCCGTTGAAGCAGATCACCCGGTAGTGGTGCGGCCTCGCTCCGGCGAGTTCATATTCGAAGCGGCAGCCGGGATGGGTGATGAAGACCCAGGCGCCTTCGAGTTCGAGCATTTCTCCATCGCCGATGCGCAGCCGGAGCCGGCCGGAACGGTTGAACTGGATTCCGTAATAGATCGGCACATGACAGCGGCGGTGAAAATCCGGCACCGGCGACGCCAGCGCGAAGAAGAGGTCGTCGTAATAATCCATTCCGGCATTCCCTTTCAACAAAAACAAGCCTCTGTTCTGCTCATTTTATAATAGAATCCCGGATTCTGAAAATACAAATCATATCGGGAACCTCCATTTCGTCCCTGAAAAAAATACCGCCGGAACAATCGACAGGATCCCCGTTTCAGCCGCCGATTCCCGGCTCTTTTCCCTGCCGTTCGATCACGACCCTTTCGGGATCTTGGCGACTGCAATCAATTTAAAAATTATTAAAAATTTATTTTTTAATATTTATCAAATAACCATTGACAATAAAAAATCCCTGTGGTATAATTAAAGAAAGAAAAAATACGAAATACCGGAACCGAAGAATGACCACTCCCAGAAAACCGCGAAACTTAACCGATCTGGCCAGACAGATGAACGTCACCGCCGCAACCGTGTCGCTGGCGTTGCGGAACTCGCCCCTGCTGTCGGCGGAGGTGCGGGAGAAGATTCAGCGGACAGCGGCGGAGCTGGAGTTCTCACCCCGCGCCTACACCCGCCGGACCAAGTCGAACCGTGTCAAGGAAAAGTCCGGCCTCGGACCGGTGATGCTGCTGCTCGACGATCACGGCGAAGAGGATCCGGTCCGGGACGGCATCATGCCGGTCGTATCGCAGAATCTGAGCCGGTACGGCCTCGAGCATCAGTACATCAACCAGAGCCGGTTGCGGGAAAACCCCGAGCTGCTGAAAGAGTTCAAGGGAATTGTCTTCTGCAATGATCTCAAGGGGATTCAGCTGCCGGAGAACTATCCCGGGGTCCAGGTTTTCGGCTGGGAAGCGCGGGGTCCGGCACTCGATCGAATCACGACCAACGACGATGAAATCGTATCGCTCGCCGTCGAGTATCTCTGCCGTGCCGGTGTGAAGCGGGCGGTCATCATCTGGCAGCGGAACATGGTCCAGATTCCCCGGCACCCCCGCATCGCCTGCTTCCTGGAACGGATGAACGAACTCGGCATTCAGGCGGCCCCCATGCCCTTCGACCGGGAAGAGCCGGATTTCTCCGGCCGCATGAAGGAGCTGATCTCTTCCGGCGATGACCGGATCGGATTTTTCGGATTCAACGCTCTCTGCGGCGTCAAACTCTGCTGTGCGCTGGAGAGTCTCGGCCTGTTGCGGAAATATTCGCCGCACAGCGTTCTTGTTTGTGACAAATCGTTGCTTCTGAATGGATTTTTCCCACGTCCGGCCATGATCGATCTCAATTTGCCCGCCATGGCGGAACGCGCTGTAAATCTGCTGATCGGGCGGCTTGGCAAACCGGAGTACCCCGGCATTCTCATGCTGCAATCCCCCCGGTTGCTGCTCTCTCAGGAACAACTGTAATTCCCCCGCTTCAACCATAACCTTAACACAAGGAAATGCAACATGAAACACCCCAAAACCGCCATCAACCGCAACAGTTCCCCGAAGAAATCCTCATTCACTCTTATTGAACTTCTGATTGTTATTGCAATCATTGCCATTCTGGCGGGGCTCCTGCTGCCCGCTCTGAACCAGGCGCGGGAGAGAGCGAGGGGTGCCTCCTGTCAGAACAACCTGAAACAGAACAGCCTCGCCGCCTACAACTACATGGATTCCTACAACGGCTACCTCATCCAGTGGGCCAGCTGGGACGAAATCTACTGCTGGGCTGACTTCGTGTACGGTTTCGATGACGATCAGACCAAGGGAATCGCACAGATGTACTGCCCCTCCATACCGCCGAAAGAGGGCTGGGACGGCACATTCGGCAACCTCAAATGGGCGACCTACGGCCTGTTCAATCCCCGGGAATGGCACGTCAACGCCCTTCCCGGCGTACTGCAGTACAAAGGCTCCTATATCGCATATCGCCCGCAGAATGTGAAGAAAGCGTCGCGGTATCCCCTGTTTGCCGACAGCCAGTATCCCCACCTGCGTCAACAATCCTATACTTTCATGTACACCAGCTGGGGCTCAGACGCCCTGGCCACCTTCCGGCACAACGCCCAGTGCAATATCGCGTTTGCCGACGGCCATGTCGCCTCGACCGGCAAAAAGGAATATGTCGAAATCATTCAGGACAATTTCACCCCGAATTACCAGATTTTCGGCATCAGCGAACATGGAATCATGGTCGGTCTGAACTAGGAATTCATGGAACAGTACAGCAATTCAGTCCTTTTTCAAACGAAATTTACACGATGCATTTCAAGTTTTCAACACTGATCTTTCAGGGGGTGCTGGCTCCTCTTCTCGCGGCGGGAACTCTGCCGCTGAGCGGCTGGAACTTCAGCAGCGGTCCGGAATTCCCCGGCGCATCCGGCCAACTCCGGACACTCCCGGATTCGCTCCAGCTCTCCGCAGATTTTCGAAACGGCGGGAAATATGTCGCCGCACGTTATGAATTGAACCGGCCGCTCCGGTTGCGGGAGCTCCAGTTTCAGGTGAAATCAGGCGTGCCGGAAATGACGGTCGGCTTCCGCGACACCGATGGAAAAAACCGTCAGCACACGCTCGCCCTTTCCGGGGATCCGGAGGTGTGGCAATGTGTCAAAGTCCCGGTTCCCGGCGGGACGGAGCCATCCCCCGGAGCAAAAATCAAGGGCCTTTCCCTCGCCGTGAATGCCGCCGGACTTCCCGGGGAAAAGGGCTCGATTGCATTTCGCAATGTCCTCTGCCTGGAAGCCGGAGAAGGGAGCCTCCGTCTGCCCCTGCCCATGGACGCCGCCTCCTGGCGCCTCAACAACGGCCCGGAGTTCCGACCGGGCACACGCGCCTCGATCACGTCGGACGGCTCCACTCTGACGCTGAAAACCGACGCAAGCGCAGGCGGCGATTATGCGGGGATCTCTTACGCGCTGAAGAAAAAACTGCGGATCAGACGGCTTCACTTCAAGATGCGCGGAGCGAACACCCGATACGCCGTCCGGTTCATCGATGCGACCGGCCAATACCACAACCATGAGCGCAGCTGTCCCGGCGCCCCGGGCTCCGAACAGGCGATCACACTGGATGTCGCCGCCTCCCGCCAGCACTGGGGCGGCCGGAACGACGGGAAGTTCCATCCGCCGCTCGCCGCGGTGGAGCTGATTGTCTGCGGCCGTTTTTTCGGCCCGGCGAAGAGAGGAGAAACCGCCTTTTCCGCAGTGGAACTGGAGAGCGATGACCCGGAAGCGTTTCTCCCGCTCTGGAACATCGCCGATCCGCTCGACCTCTTCCGGCAGCCGGGCGATGTTTCTCCGGTGGAAATCCGCGCCATTCTGCCGAAGGAAATTCACCGGAAGGAGTCACTCCGCTACAGCTGTCGCGACTACCGCGGCGCGGAGGTCGCCACCGGATATGCCGACTACGACGCCAAAAACGGGCGGATTCTGCTGATACCCTCCGGCGAACGCGGCTTTCACGAATATGAATTTCCCCGCCTCGGAATCCATTTCGGCATGATGACGGACGATCCGCCGCCCCGGCAGCCGGACCCCTACTTCGGCATGGACGGCTCCTTCAGCTGGGGCGACCCGCCGGGCGACGAAACAGGGATTCGCGCCTACCTGAAAATTCTCAGAAACAATGGAATCTTCTGGAACCGGGACCGGCTGGACTGGAGTTCGATCGAGCGCACCCGGGGAGCATTCGACTTCGGCAGACGTTTCGGGCTCTACCGCAGAATCGCCCAAGAGGAGAAAATCCATATGCTCGACACGTTTCACGACGCCCCGGCATGGACCGGAGCGGAAAAGGTCGATCGCAGCCGCCCCTCGAAAAACAATCCGTTCCCCCACGATCTCCTCGCGGCGGGGAACAGCTGGCTCGCCATCGCCTCCCACTGGAAACAGGACGCCCTCGAAGTCTGGAACGAGCCGGACATCGGGTTCGGGAACTCGCTGCCTGCGGAATATGTCACCGCATTCACCAAGGCGGTTTCCCGCGTCTTTTCCGCCGCCGGCTGCAGGACAACAATCGGCGGCGGCGTGTTCGCCTCGCCCCGTCCGGGAACCAATTTCTACAGGACCTACATCGACAACGGCCTTCTGGCGGACGCCGACTTCATCAGTTTTCACACCTACGGCAATGTGGCGGAACTGGAACCGCTCATTGAGGATATGCGGAAAACCGAGCAATTGAGCGGCTCTCCGAACCTCGGCCTCCCCTACTGGATCACCGAGTGCGGCAAACCGCGTCCCTACGCAGGCGTCTCCCGCGGCACGACGGCCCCGGACCAATTCTCCGCAGCGGAAATTGCCGGGAAAGCGGCGGAATTCCGCGCGCTGGGGGTCGAGCGCCACTTCGCCTTCGAATACAAGTTCCGCAAGGAGAATGCCAACAATTTCGGTCTGATGGATTTCAACCGCACCCCCATGCGCGGCATGGCGGCATACACCCATCTGGTCCGCGTACTCTCCCATCGCCGCTACATCGGCGACCTGCAGGGAACCAACGCCTTCCGCGCCCGCGTCTTCGCCGGAGAAAACGATCGGGTCGCCGTCCTCTACAACGGCCTGAAGGAGCAGCGCAAACAGTACGTCACCCTTCCGCGCACCCTCAAGCCGCTCCGGGCGACGGGGATCGACGGCCGGCCGCTGCCCATTGCGAACGGCCGCGTTTCCAACGCGGACGGCATCACCTATCTCTATTTCACGCAACAGGAGAATCCCGGTCTGATCCATCCGGAGACGCGGGCGATGAAGCTCTACCGGCTGGCGAAATCGTACCGGCCCCGAGCCAGAGCGGCCAGACCGCTGGTTCTCCAGTCGACGACCGACCTCTCAAACTTCATCATCAGCAACCGGGGGTTTTTCCTGCCGAATCCAGATGAGCTGGAGTTGAAGGTGCTGGTCAACAATTTCGGTTCCACCGCGCTGAAATTCCATCCTGAAGTCGAACTACCGGCCGGCGCCTCCCTGCTCCGGCGCCCGGAGGCGGTCACCATTCCGGCCGGCGGCCGGACGGAGGTGCGTTTCCGAATCGCCCTCGATGCAGGTACGCAGAGCACGTTTCAAACGGTCCGTCTGACGGACGCAGGCGGCAATGCAACACCGATCGCCTTCTCGCTGGCCCCGTTCCTCCGCCGTGAGGTGGAGATTCACGCGGAGCCGGCGGAGCAGCCCATCCCCTCGTCGCTCTCCGGACTGAAAGCCTCCGGCAACTGGATCGACTTCAGCGGCCCGGCCAACTGGACCCCCTGGGAAGGGGACAAGACCACGCCCGACATCGAGGCGGGATTCCGGGCGTTCTACACGCCGGAGGAGCTCGTCTTTCTGGTTCTCGTCAAAGATGCCCGCCATGTGAATCCCTACAGTGCGTTCGAGTCGTGGCAGGGGGACTCCGTGCAGTTGACCATCCAGCAGAGGGGGGCGGATAAAAATCCGGTTCCGGGGAAACGGTTCCACGAAATCGCCGCCGCCAGGAGCCGGGAGGGGGACCTGCTCTACGCCCACATCGGCACCCCGCGGGGGGTGCTCCAGAAATCGAAACTGGAGTTCCGCCCGCTGGAGAAAGGATGGTTCCTCTACATAATCCGGCTCAATGGAAAAGAGCTCGGGCTCACCCTGAAACCGGGCTCCATCCTCGGCTCCTCCATGCTCGTCAACAGCAATCCCGGTTCCGGCAGAGCGGGATTCCTGACCTGGGGATTCGGCATCTCCCCGGAGAAGAACGATGTGCTCTTCCAGCTTCTCCGCCTGAAATAAATTGACAAATCAAGGGGCTGTTGCAAGACCACGAGGTTTCGCAACAGCCCCTGACCGAAGTTCACCGGGCGAAAAGCACCCGGACATTGCGCACGAAATAGGTGATTTCGTCGACGTTGGAGTTCACGCCGAGGCGGAGCTGTTCGATCTTCGCCGGATCCACTTCCGCCGGGTTGAACAGGACAACGCGCTCCTCCCATCGTTCCGTCGGGGTCGGCACCTTGAGGTAGACGGACCGCCCCTGCTCCTGCTGACGCCCATAGACCGCCATCAACAGCATCTGCTTGATTCCGGATGCGGGGATGGCCTTCACTTCAAAGGAGATTCCATACGCGCCCTTCAGCGACTCCTGCGGCAGCTGGAGCACGTATTCCGGATAGACCCACCAGTCACCGGGAACGGGGAAGCGGGTTTTGAATTCGAGCGCCTGTTCCTGCTCACGGTATTCGATGGTCATCTTCCCCGATGTATTCGTCCGCCAGTTGACGGGATCCATCATCGCGCCGAGGGGTTCTTTCCGGCTCTCCGCGAGCAGCTGTTCTCTCGCCAGGAAGGGCATGACCAGAGCAGAGACATCCTTTCCTTCAAATTTGCCGCCGACTCTCATTTTCCCCTGAAAATCCCGATCGAAGACCGGCGTTACAGCGAGCGGAATTCTCACTTTGCCGAACGGCGGAACCGTCACCTTCTCCGGCAGGCCGGAAACGGTGCATCCGGAGATCTCCACCCGGCCGCTTTTTTTCCGGTCGGAGAGGTTCCACACCTCAAGCACCAGAGCCGCATTGTCCTTCTCCACATCGACACTGTCCTTGCCGCCGGACAGCGTGAAATCCTTCGACAGTTCCACCCGGAAAATGATGCTCCGGTCGTACTCCACCCGGCGCGGCGCACCGGCTTTCTTCCCCTTGTGGAACGGAACCGACGGTTTTATTCCGGAAAGGCCGTTGACGTAGGCGATCATCCGGGTTGCCGTCAACTGCAGTTTCCCATCAGGAGCGTCTTTCCGGAACGGAGTCCCGAAAATATCGGTTCCGGCATAGCTCCCGCGCTTCACATCGATCGCAAAGGGGCGCTCGAGCCAGCTGGAAATCCGCCGGTTGGGCCGGTTGATTTCCGTATCGACCTCCGACAAGCTCCAGTAGGCGAGAGTCTGCGTCCCGTCGGGCTGCCGGTACAGGAATCCCCGGATTTCGCTGCCGAGCTCGACGGAGCCTTCCAGCGTCGCACTGCCGAGCTGGTGCATCAGATTGGAAAAGGCGACGTATCCCGGCTTCACCGAAAAATCGCGCCGCATCAACCCCCAGTCCTTGGCTCCGCCCTGTTCATTGTAGGGAGGCAGGACGAAAAAGAAATTCCGATCCACCCCCAGACTCTGCATGGAGAGCATCGTCTTCGGCAGAAATTCCGCCACCAGCAGCTCCTGTTCGGCGGAATGGGCCTTCAAGCCGGGAATGTAGCTGTTTTCCCGCCCGGACCCCTCCGCGGTACAACCGTTTTCCGTGAACCAGATCGGGCGCTCCGCAATGTCGTGCCGTTTCAAATAGGCCTGGATTCCCGCCAGAAGTTCCGGATACTCGCACAATGAGGCGTAAGTATGGATGTTGAAGATGTCGAAATAATCTTTCAGGCCGTTCTCCAGCATGATGTTGCAGTAGTTGGGCAGTTTTGCGTTGGCGATGCCGCCGAGCGCAACCGGCAGATCCGGATCCCCCGCCTTGAAGCCGAGATAGGCGGCCTTCATCGCCGAAGCGTATTCCCAGGCGGCTTCCGGAGCGAATCCGATATCCTGCTCATTCCAGAACTCCCAGTCGCTCATCTTGCCCTGGAACACCCGGGCCAGCGTCTTCGCAAATTGATAGGTGGCCAGCAGATCAACCGGCAGTTTTTTGTTGTTTCCCCGGGCATAGGCGGCGGCATCGTGATACATTCCGGAGATCTTGACGCCGCGACGGCTCAGTTCTTCGGCGTTGGTCATGTACTGCCCCCACTGGAACCTGCCGGGAGCAGGTTCGCACTGATTCCAGCTGAGCCGTTCGCGCACCATCTCCAGCCCCGCCCGCCGGGCAACTTCCGACACCGTGGCATATCCATCCTGCGGATGACGGCAGTTGGCGGGATTGGGGCGGGCCAGCCAGCTCTGGGCGGAATCCATGGCGAAGAAGGTTTCCGGATTGCGGCGGCGCGACGACGGCGACGGAACCACCGCAAAACTGCGGGAACCGGAGAACTTCAACGTGTCGGACTCAAGCGTCAGAAGATAATATCCATCCGGCAGAGAGTCGAGCCGAAGTTTTCCCTTCCCGCCCTCCGGCCAGTCACCGGTACGCAGAACCTTGCCGCGCCAGTCTTTCAGAGTCCAGCGGACCGGAGAGGCAACCGAACTCTCCAGCGAGAATTCCAGCGGTTCCTCCTGCGTGAACACCGTTCCCGGCGCCGCCGGAATCACAATTTCCGCGGTATCGGGGACAATTGCGCGCGGCCTGCTGCTGCGCAGTTCCAGATTGCGGATCCAGTAGGTCAGCCGGGGAGCCCGCGGATTCATGCCGATGGCGATGTGATTGACCGCCGCCGGGTCTTTGACCGAACCGGCAACCGGAATGACCACCTGCTGCCACTCCTCCTTCGGCGTCGGCAGAGCCACATACGGCATGGCGGAATTGAACATCAGATAGGCATGCTTGTAGCCGCCGGGCTGCCCCTGCTGCTTCGCCTTGAATTCGAACCGGATCTCGTCAACTCCGGCAAACGACTCGCCGCCCCGGAAACGGAGCCGCGGATAGACCCAGAAGTCGGTTTCCGGAGTAAATTCAACGTCAAACCGCACCGCCTGTTCCGCCTCGTCACGGGAAACCGTCACCCGGCCGGATGAGTTCCGGTCGAAACGTTCCGGAGCGTTCAGCCGTTTCGACCACCAGAGAGTCTGCAGTTCCGCGGCCGCCAGATCGGCAGCCGCCACGGCGACGGCACATGCAATCATACAAAAACGATTCATATTTCCTCTTTCCTGTTGCAATGAAAGTTAAAATCTCCGGAGAGTCGAACTATTCCGTAAACGTCTGGCGATGGCCGTCGACGATGATCTCCTTGAACTTCCAGCTTCTGAGCTCATTCAGCCGCACCGAGCGGACATGCCCGTCAAAGAAACTCATGTTGCCGCTTTCGCCATGATTGAGAGCGTAGGAGCTGTCTTCTACATAGAAATCCGGCGCAAAGACATACATGCCGTCTCCGGCATATTCGCCGGCAACCTTTATGGTATCGCCGAGAAAGAACACCTGCGAAGGTTTCCGGACCCGGTTCACCGCATAGATGCAGTTGTCGCCGGGGATTCCCATCACCCGGAAGGAACCCCACTCCTCCTTTTTGGATTCGTAATAGGCGGAGGTGTTCAGCGAAACCCGGTAAACCCCGTAGGTCCGGTAAAATTTGTTGCGCTCCGCCTTCCACTCCATAACCGGGCAGCGCAGGACATTTTCAGGAAGGTATTTTTTATCGACCATCACCGCCCCCCACGGCGAATTTCCCCCATCCAGCGGCACGTGCGTGAACATGTAGTTGTCATAATCGTCGGAATAGAGATGAAAACCGGTCATAATCTGCTTCATCCGGTTGAGACAGTCGCTGGCCCGGGCCCGCTCCCGCGCCTTGTTCAAGGCAGGCAGCAGCATCGCCGCCAGAATCGCAATGATTGCGATAACGACAAGCAATTCTATAAGAGTAAAATTCCGGAACCGTTTCATTCTGCATCCTCCGCGCTTTTCTGTCTGTTTATTTTTCATCAGAACGTTTCTGCAACGTTTTTTTTCTTTCTTCCGTTTCCGGCATCGCCGGGGCGGCGCCCAGCGTCTCGCCGTCGACCAGCTCGAACGGAATCTTCACCGTCTGCGGCGGCAGATCTTCACTCTGTTCACAGCGCCGCAGGAGATCAAACACTTTGAACGCCGTTTCGCGCAGAGATTCACAGAAGATCGTCGGCCGCGGCCGGTAAAACTCCGCCTCCAGCCGGTCTCCGACCGTCAGGATTGACATCTCCTCGGGCACTTTCACGCCGCGGTCCGCCAGAGCCGATGCCACGCCCCAGTAGATGCTGAGCGGACAGATGATCAGTGAATAGTTCCACAACTCTTTGAAATGCAGCAGTCCATCGCGAACCGCATGGTGCGGGAGTCCGAACTGGGGGACATCCAGCAGAAAGCTCTCATCGTTGACTTCGATCCCATCGTAATGGCTCCGCATGTACTGCCCGATGCTCCACAGATTGTGATGCAGCGACTGCCGGGCTCCCCGGATTGTAATCTGCTGATCCACCTGCAGAATCCGGCGGTGGCCGAGTTCATGAAGTTTTCGGCAGATCGCGGCCGGATCCGATGCGCCGGTCATCACATCTGCGCCGATATCCTCATACGGAGCACCGCAGAAAATCAGCGGTTTGGTCCGTTCCCGGAACTTCGTCAGCAGTCCGGCAGGCGCCTTCGAAAGATCGCGGTCGAAGCGGCAGACCATCGCATCGCAGTTCTGCCAGAGATCCTGAATGGTCCGTTCCGCCCACGAGCGGGCGAAAATCACCTTCACCAGCCAGTTTGCCTGCGCCGCGGCTTCATAGAGATGCATGATGAAATCGAGATTTTCCGGCGCCGACCAGGCGGGAATCACCACGCCGAGCAGTTTCTGAAGTTTGCTCTCGGAGATTTCGCTGCACACGAAAGTGCCGCTGCCGTGGGCCCGCTCCAGATAATGCTCCTCCACCAGAGCCCCGACCGCCTTGCGCAAGGTCATGTAGCTGACACCGATCTGCTCGGCCATCTCCCGCTCCGGCGGAAGCACCGAGCCGCGCGGATAATTCCCGATCGTGATCTCCCGCAGAATCTGCTCGCGCGCCAGTTCTACCTTGCTTTGTTTCCGTTCCCGTGCCATACAATATACAATGGTGGTTTCTTTTGTACCCGCTTATATTATAGCAAAGAGCTACAATTTTGTCAAGAGTACTTTTCTTTTTTTACATACATTTTCTGTTTAGAAAGATTGCAGCGGCAAGAAAGCCCGGCTCTTCCACCCTTGAACAATCAGGAGTTCCTTTTGCCGAAAAACGAAAATTTCCGCTGGAGAGATTGAAAAAAACAACCAGTCAGGCTATATTGAAGGATTGTCGTTGACTGCAGACGTGGTGAATCATGGTGAAATTCCGTGGCTGTCGCGCAACCGTATAGTCGGATCCCACCGCAGTCAGTAAAAAAATGACAAGGGAGTTCCAGCGAAACTCCCGGATTCCGCCTGTGCGCGTTACACAAAAAGGAAGTCTCTCATGGTTTTCGCCGCACCTCTCCAAGTCAAACGTTGTAGCAATCGATTTACCCTGATCGAACTGCTGGTCGTCGTCGCCATCATCGCCATCCTGGCCGGTATGCTCCTGCCCGCCTTGAGTCAGGCCCGCAGCAAGGCGAGAAGCATCAGCTGCCTCTCCAACTGCAAACAGACCGGCTATGCCGTCAGCAGCTACCGGAACGATTTCGACGGATACGCCATCCCCGCCTACGTGCTCTACAAGATGGGCAGCGGCGGCACCCCCTGGCTGGGGGAACGGGACTCCTCCGGCAACATCGACGTGCAGACGTCGATCCTCATGCCGTACATCGGCAACTCCTGGGAAACGCTGATCTGCCCGGCCGCCCCCGCCGAATGGAATCTCTCCGACCCGGAAAAGATCCCCGGCGGCGCCGGATACGGTTACAACTACTATGGCGTCGGCGGGCAGTACTACCTCGGCGTCAGCCCCTCCAGCAACAAGATGCAGGCCGGGATGAAACAGATCGCCCGTCCGTCCCGGACCGTCGCCTTCGCCGATGCGATCAACGCCGACTCCGGGAGCTTCGGGGAGCCGACTTTCTGCCTCTATTCCCCGGTGAAACCTTCGCTTGAGAACGGAGTGCTCTCCGTATCGGTCATGTCGGAAAGCGGCAGCAAGAACCACGGCAACAACGTCCATTTCCGCCACTCCGGCTCCACGGCGAACTTCGTCTGGATGGACGGGCACGCGACCGCCGAACATATGGCGTTCCGGAAAAACAACTCCGATCCCCGGATCGATGCGATGAAAATCGGCAACATCGGCGCCATCGATTCCGACAGTTACTACACTCCGATGAGAACCGATCTTGAGGCGCTATGAGGAAGAGAATTTTTGCGTTCCTGCCGACAACGTTTCTCCTCATCGCGCCGCTCGCGGGGGCAGAGCCCGGCATCGTTTCGGAGAGCGCCGAAACCATCCGCTACCGGGAGGTGGACGGCACCGAGACACTGTTGACGAAACATCCCCGCCGGACCATCGTCGGCAACGCCTCGTTCGCCGACCCCTGGTTCACGGCGGGGGGAAGCGCGATCGGGGTCCCGACGGTCCGCAGTCAGCAGGCGCTCCCGGAACAGGCGCGTGATCTGCCGCGCATCGGCGTGCTTCGTTCGTTGAATCTGGAGAAGATTTTCGCCATGAAACCGGACCTCGTGCTCATCAACGCCAATCTGCACGCCCACCGGGCGGTGCGGCACCACCTGATCGACGCGGGGATTCCCAATGTCGCGCTCGATTACGCCAACTTCCACGACTACATCGGAATTCTCGACCTCTTCTGCCGCCTCAACGGCGGAAGCGTGGAAACCAATTCGACGGCCAAACGGATCATCTCGCAGGTAAGAAAGCTGACGGAAGAGGCAGCGCGCCTCCCCTCCCCCCGGTTCGCCGTCCTCTTCGTGGCGAGCGGCGGATTCGTGCTCGAAAGCGGGGATCTGAACGTTCCGACCATGGCGGAGATGCTGGGCGGCACCAACATTGCCAGACAGGAGTCCGGACGGCTCAAATACAGCTTTGAACAGCTGTTGATCGACGACCCGGACATCATCCTCATCAACACGATGGGCGACTCGAAGGCGTTGCAGAAGAAGTTCACCCGCGACCTCATCAGCCAGCCCGCCTGGCAGCAGCTCAAGGCGGCAAAGACCGGACGGGTGCACTTTCTGCCCCCGGAACTCTTCCTCTATATGGCGGGGAGCCGTTATCCGGAAGCGTTTCTTCATCTGGCGAAGCTGCTTCACCCGGAAAAGGAGTTTACCCTATGAAATATGAGATTCTGCGCCGTACCGCCGGATTCCGGCTGACCATTCTGGCAATTCTCGCACTGCTGCTTGCTGCAGCGCTTCTGGCGGGTCTGCGTTTCGGTTCGCTCCGGCTGGATGCGGCGGAGATTCTCCATACGCTTCTTTCGGAACGCGAAGGCGTGAAATACCAGATTCTCTGGAACATCCGCCTGCCGCGGGTTCTGCTCGGCGCGCTGGTCGGCGGCAGTCTCGCCGTCTCCGGCGCGGTCCTGCAGGGAATCATGCGCAACCCGCTCGCCTCGCCCGGCATCATCGGCATCTCCTCCGGCGGCGGGCTGGGCGGCGTGCTGGTGCTCCTCGCCCTGCCGCAGTTCAGCCACCTGCTGGTGCCGGCGGCCTTCGCCGGAGCGCTGGCGACGGCGTTTCTGGTCTATCTGCTCGCCTGGAAGCGGGGCATCGACCCGGTACGGCTGATTCTCTCCGGCGTGGCGATCGGTTCGATGCTGGGGGCGGCCAGCAGTACCATTCTGCTCTTCAACGCGGAAAAGGTGGCCGGCATCCTCGACTTCACCGTCGGGAGCCTTTCGACCCGCTCCTGGCCGCAGTTCCGGCTGGTCTGGCCCTACATGCTCGGCGGCTTTCTCGTCTCCTGGCTGGCCTCCTCGCGGCTGAACATTCTGATGCTGGGGGACGAGGTGGCGGCAGGGCTGGGAATCCGGGTGGAACGGGTGCGGCTGCTTCTGCTTTCGGCGGCGGCACTGCTGGCCGCGGCGGCGGTGAGCGTGGCGGGGCTGCTCGGCTTCGTCGGATTGATCGCGCCGCACATCGTCCGCCTGCTGATCGGGTCGGACAACCGCTTTCTGGTTCCGGGCGCGGCGCTCTTCGGGGCGGCGCTGGTGGTCGGGTGCGACACCATCGGCCGGATGGTGATGGATCCTTCGGAACTTCCGGCCGGGGTGATCATGTCGCTGCTCGGACCGCCCTTCTTCCTCTACCTGCTCAGGAGGCGGTCCTATGCGGCTTGAACTTCAGGAACTTGCGGCCGGGTACGGCAAAAAAATCATTCTCGACGGCGTCTCATTGGAGGCGCCGGAGGGGAAGATCCTGACTCTGCTCGGCCCCAACGGATGCGGCAAATCCACCCTGCTCAAAACGATCGGGCGACTGCTCCGGCCGCGGGGCGGCGCGGTGCTGCTCGACGGGAAATCGATCCACCAGCTCGACACGGCGAAGCTCGCCCGCGACCTGGCGATTCTGCCCCAGCTCCACCACGCCCCGGCCGATCTTTCGGTACGCCAGCTGGTCTCCTGTGGGCGCTTTCCGCACCGGAAGGGGTTCGGCCCGCCGGGGAAACACGACACGAAGGTGGTCGACCACGTTCTGGAGCAGACCCGGCTCACCGGACTGGCGCATCGGCCGCTGGCCACGCTTTCCGGCGGGGAACGCCAGCGGGCGTGGATCGCCATGACGCTCGCGCAGGAGCCGAATCTGCTGCTGCTCGACGAACCGACCACCTTTCTCGACATCTGCTGTCAGTTCGAAATCATCGAGCTGGTGCGCGAACTGAACCGCGAACTCGGAATCACGGTGGTGATGGTGCTTCACGACCTCAATCTGGCGGCGCGCTGTTCGCACCTGCTCGCGGCGATCCGCGACGGCAAGCTCCGGTACGCGGGGAGCGCGGAGGAGATTCTGCGCCCGGAAATCCTGCGGGAAATTTTTGAGATCGAGGCGAAGGTGGTCACCGGCGCGGACGGGATTCCCTACTGCATTCCGGTCGGCTCCTGCCGCCGGGAGGAGCGGGAGGAAGGGAAGGAGACACCATGAAGAACCATTGCATCGCTCTTCCTTCGGGAAATTCACAGGAGGCACTGGTCGCAGTATGGTTCGGCACCACCGTGTTCGGTGCGGAGGCCTCCTATCTGCCGGTGGAGGAGGAGCTGAAACGGCGCAATCCGGGGATTCCACTGTACCGCGCCTACCTCTCCGGCATGGTCCGGCGCCGCCTCGGCGGGCGGGTTCCCGCTCCGGCGGAGTGTCTGAAACAGCTGCTTGACGCGGGAATCCGGCGCGTCGGGCTCTTCTCCGGCCTGCTGACGGCGGGGGAGGAGTTCGAGCGCCTCCGGGCGGAGCTCGTACCGTTCCTCCCGAAAAACGGCGGCTTCGACGCCCTGTCTCTCTCGCTCCCGGTCTGCGCGGAGCCCGACCGGCGGAAGCAGTTTTTCGCCGCGGTCGCCGCGACGGTTCCGGCAGGAAGTGCGGCGCTCTTCATGGGGCACGGCCACGCCGACGGCCGGAGCGACGCGCTCTATTGCTCGGCGGCGGAGGAGTGGAGGCAGGTTCATCCGGGGCTGTTCCTCGCCTGCGTCGAAGGGAGACCTGCCTTCGAGGAGGTGCGGCAGGAACTTCTGCATGCAGAAATCAACCGTCTTTCGCTCCGCCCGCTGCTGTTGACGGCGGGGGATCACGCCCGCAACGATCTTGCGGGTTCCGGGGCGGAGTCGTGGAAATCACAGCTGGAAGCGGCGGGAATCGAATGCATCCCGGAGCTCCGCGGCCTGGGGGAGTATCCCGCCGTGGCCGCAGTACTTGCGGAAGCGCCGTTTTACCCGGTACAACATCCGGACGGCGACAGGAGAAAACAACAATGAACCAGACGGAACATGGTGGAAATCGAACGAAACTCGCCCGCGAGGCGGGATGCCTCCCGGAGGAACTGCTCGACTTCAGCGTCAACCTCAATCCCTGCGGACCGCCGCCGGGGGCGAACGGCAACTTTCTGCGCAGTTTCGACCTGCTCGGCGCCTATCCGGAGCCTCACGCGGAGTCGCTCCACCGCTTTCTGGCGGAAGCGACCGGCATTCCGGAGGAGTGCCTTCAAGCCGGCAACGGCTCCAACGAACTTCTGATGTACCTGCCCGCGCTCACCGGGGCGAAGCGGGCGCTGATCGTCACGCCGGGATATCTCGAATACGAACCGGCCTGCCGCCGGGCGGGGCTGGAGATCGAATACGTTCCGCTCCGGCGCGAAGACGGGTTCACACTCTCTATGGAGAAGCTGGAGCAATCCGTCCGCCCCGGCGATCTGGTGATCGTCGGCAACCCCGGCAATCCGACCGGAACGGCGGTGAAGGCGGCGGAACTGGCGGCGCTGGCCGGGCGGCACCCCGATGCGACGTTCCTGATTGACGAGGCATTTGCCGACTTCCTTCCGCCGGAGTACCGGTTCTCCGGAATCGAATGCGACAATCTCATTCTGCTCCGTTCGCTGACCAAGTTCTATGCGATGCCGGGGCTGCGGATGGGGTATGTGGCCGCTCCGGCACGGCTCATCGCCGCGCTCCGGGAGCAGCTGCCCTGCTGGCAGTTGTCGACGCCCGCCGAACGGATGATCCGTTACTGCCTCTCTTCGACGGAAGAGTTTGTCGAGCGGAGCCGCCGCAAAAGTGCACAGCTGCGGCAGGAACTTGCCGGCATGCTGGCAAAGATTCCGCAACTGGTTTGCTATCCCTCGCTTGCGAACTATCTGCTGCTCGAATGCCCCCTGCCCGATCTGGCCGGACGGCTGTTGAAGGAGGAGCACATCGCGGTGCGCCGCTGTGCCGATTATCCGGGGCTGGGAGAGAACTTTTTCCGCGTCGCAGTCCGGAGCCGGGAGGAGAATCTCCGCCTCGCGACGGCGCTCGCCCGCCTCTGCGACGCAAAGGCGCCGTTCATTTCGCAGAAACGCCGGACGCCTGCGTTGATGATTCAGGGCACCTGTTCCAACGCGGGCAAGAGCGTGCTGGCCGCCGCCTTCTGCCGGATCATGCTCGAAGACGGCATTTCGGTCGCTCCGTTCAAGGCGCAGAACATGGCGCTCAACTCCTTCGTTACCCCCGACGGCGGCGAGATCGGCCGGGCGCAGGCGGTGCAGGCGGAGGCGTGCCGGCTCGACCCGGATGTACGGATGAATCCGATCCTGCTCAAGCCGGAGAGCGACCACGGCAGTCAGGTGATCGTGCGGGGGCGGCCGGTCGGGAGCATGCGTGCGAAGGAGTTCTTCCGCCGCAAGCCGGAGTTCTGGCGCGAAGTCACCGCCAGCTACGACAGCCTGAGCCGGGAACGCGAAGCGATCGTGCTCGAAGGCGCGGGCAGTCCGGGCGAAATCAACCTCAAATCGACCGATATTGTCAACATGCGCATGGCCGAATACGCCGATGCCCGGGTTCTTCTGGCGGGCGACATCGACCGGGGCGGCGTCTACGCCTCCTTCATCGGCACTTGCGCGACCTTCGAACCGTGGGAGCGGAAACTCCTGCACGGCTTCGTGGTCAACAAGTTCCGGGGGGATCCGGCGCTCCTCGGCAACGCCCACGCCGAAGTGGAGCGCTTCACCGGCAAACCGGTGCTCGGTGTGATCGACTTTCTGCCGGGGCCGGGTCTGCCGGAGGAGGATTCGGTCGGCTTCTCCTTCGCGAAGAAAGCGAAGCCGGGCGCGGCGATCGACATCGCGCTGATCCGGCTCGGCCACATCGCCAACTTCACCGACTACGCGCCGTTCGAAGCGGAGCCGGACACCGTCGTGCGCAGCGTCTCTTCTCCGGAGGAGTTCGGCACTCCCGACGTGGTGATTCTTCCTGGCAGTAAATCGGTTGCGGCCGATTTCGCCATGCTGGAGCAGAGCAAACTTGCCGGAAAAATCCGCGAAGCGGTGCACCGCGGCTGTCGATACGTCGGCATCTGCGGCGGACTTCAGCTTGCCGGAGATGTGCTGCTCGACCCGGACCGGGTGGAATCGTCGAATCCGGTTGCTCCGATGTTCGGCTTCCTGCCGCTGGTGACCACGATGAAGGGGGAGAAGATTCTCCGGCGCACCACCGGAACCACGGCGGACGGCACCCCGGTTTCCGGCTATGAGATTCACTTTGGCCGCACCGAGTGCAACGATCCATCCGTCGAGGTGATCCGTTCCTCCGACGGGCGGCCGGTCGGCTTCGAACGGGGGAACTGTTTCACCACCTATCTGCACGGCATCTTCGATGACGACCGCTTCCGCCGGAAGTGGCTCGACGAGGTCCGGGTAAAAAAGGGTCTTGCCCCGCTCGGGGAAGTGACCGCGCACTATGGAGTGGAGGCGGCGCTCGCCCGGCTCGCCGCCCACGTCCGCGAACGGATTGACATTCCGGCACTCTACCGGGCGATGGGGGTGCGGTAAGATGCTCGAATTCGACGATCGGGAACGCGGATTGCTTATGAACCTCACCGGCGACGGCAAGGGCAAGAGCACCAGCGCTTTCGGCACGGCGCTCCGGGCGCTCGGCTGGGGGTGGCGTGTCGCGGTGATCCAGTTTATGAAAGGGGAGCGGCCGACCGGAGAGAAAAACTTCTTCTCCAGGTATTTCTCCGAAATGATTTTCGAACAGTACGGACTCGGCCTCACCACCCGCCCCGGCGACCACCGGGGCATGGCGCAACGGGGCTGGGCGAGAACCCGGGAACTGCTGGAGAGCTTCGACGGCGAACTTCTGATTCTCGACGAACTCAACGTCGCGCTGCACCACGGTTTTCTCGACCCGGCGGAGATTGCGGCCGCGCTCCAGGCGCGCCGCGCGACGCTCAACCTCATCGTCACCGGACGGCACGCGCCGCCGGAACTGGTCGAAATCGCCGACCTGGTCTCTGAAATCGCCGACATCAAACACCCCTTCCATCGGGGAATCCCCACCAGAAAAGGAGTTGACTACTGATGAAATCCCCATGTGAACGGATTCAATGGAACTGCAGCGGCAGTGAGATCGAACAGGAGAGCTTCCGCCGGATCGATCGGGAGGCGCCTCCCGCCCTGCGGCAGCGCTTCACCGACGCCGAGTGGCATGTCGCCCGGCGACTGATCCACACCACCGCCGACTTCGCCATCGCCGAACAACTCCGTTTCTCGCCGGGCGCGATCGAAGCGGCCCTCGCGGCGCTCCGGCGCGGCGCGCGCATCTACACCGATTCGAACATGATCAAATCGGGGCTGTCGATTCCGAAACTGCAGAAATTCCACCCCTCCTACTGCCGCGAAACGATTCTCTGCCCGGTGGCGGACCCGGAGACGGCGGAGTACGCAAAACAACGCGGCATCACCCGCGCGCTCGCGGCGGTCGAACTCCACGAGAAAGAGCTCGACGGAGCGATCTTCCTCTGCGGCAACGCGCCGCTCGCCCTCGCGGGGGTGGTTCGTATGACGCTGGCAAAGCGCATCATCCCGGCGCTGGTGGTGGCCATGCCGGTGGGGTTCGTCAACGTGGTGGAATCCAAGGAGTATTCGGCGGAACTCACCACCCCCTGCATCCGCATCGACGGGCGGCGGGGCGGCAGTCCGCTCGCGGTAGCGACCTTGCACGGCATCATGGAGAACGCACTGTGAACCATCCCGACGGAACACCCTTGCGGAACGGCTTCACCACCGGCGCGGCGGCGACGGCGGCGGCGGTCGGCGCCTGGATTGCGCGACACGGCGTTCCGTCACCGGAACAGGTGGAACTGCTGCTGCCGGATGGTTCGTTTCTCACCATCCCGCTGGAACAGTGCATCCCCGGCTCCGCAACGGTGCGGAAGGACGGCGGCGACGACCCGGATGTGACCGATCGGGCGGAGATCCATGTGGAACTCCGCCCCGGGCCGTGCGACGACCCGCGCGCCCTCCGCGAACCGTGCGGCGAAGGGTGGCTTCATTTCACCGGCGGCGAAGGGGTCGGCGTCGTCACCCGGCCGGGGCTCGCCGTCCCGCCGGGCCATTTTGCGATCAATCCCGGGCCGCGCCGCATGCTGGGGAAGAACCTCGAACGGGCCGGATTCGGCAAGACTCCGGGCGAAGAGCTCACGGTCGTCATTTCGGTTCCGGCGGGGAAAGTTCTCGCGGAAAAGACGCTCAATCCGACTCTCGGCATCGTCGGCGGCATTTCGATTCTGGGCAACTCCGGCATCGTGCGCCCCTACTCCAACGCCGCGTATGCCGCGACGGTGGCCCTGCAACTGCGCGCCGTCGCGGCGGCGGGGGGCAAAGCGGCGGCGCTGGTCACCGGAAACCGGACGGCGGAGGCGGTCGCGCGCGATTACCCGGAGCTTCCGCCCGAAGCGATCATCCGCATCGGCGACTTCATCGATGCGGCGCTCCGCGCGGCGGAGACGGCCCGGCTCGAACGGATTGTGCTCGGCTGTATGACCGGCAAACTTTTCAAATACGCCTGCGGCGACCGCAACACCCACGCCGCCAACACGAAACTCGACCTGACACGGCTGGAGGAGTTCGGGGTGAAACTGCCCGGCGTTCCGCTGGAGAAACTCCACACGACCGGGGAACTTGCCGCACAGCTCACGCCGGAGGAGTTCCGGGCGATCCAGCGGCGCCTCCACGAAGCCGCACTGCGGCTCCTCTCCGGCCGCCACCCCGGAATCCGGCTGGAAATTGCGCTCTACGATGACCGAAAGGAGAAAATTCTTTCATGAAGAGTATTGACATCATCGGCTTCGACGGCCGCGACTGGAACACCGAATCGCTCGAACTGCTCCGGAACGCCGACATCGTCGCGGCGGGGAAGCGGATTCTCGCCGCCCTGCCGCCGGAACTCTCCGCCCGCAAAGTTCCGCTCGGCGGCAATCTCGCCGCCGAACTGGAATCCCTTCTGCGGCAGGAATCCGACGCGCGGCTGGTCGTCGCCGCATCGGGCGACCCGCTCTGCTGGGGCATCGGCGGCACCCTCCGCCGGCTGCTGCCGGAGGGGTCGTATCGTGTCCACCCAGGTACGGCGGCATTTCAACTGCTGGCCGCGCGGCTCGGTGAACCGTGGGAGAAGTGGGAGCTCTTCCACTGTCACGGCAATGACACCCCGCTGCCGTGGCGGAGAATTCTCCGCGCCCCCGGTGCAATTCTCTACGGCGACCCGCGCCGGACGGCGCGACAGCTGGCCGCGGAGCTTATCGCCGCCTTTCCGGCGGCCGGGAACCGGCGCGCCGCCGCCGGGTGCGACCTCAACACGCAGGCGGAACTGGTGGTCCGCGGCACGCTGGCGGAACTGGCCGCCGGAGCGGTGCCCGACCGGGCGCTTTCGATTCTGCTGATCCTGCCCGGAGAGAACACCGGCACGCCCGACTGCGGGTTCGGCAGGGAGGATGCGGACTACCTTCACTCCAAGCAGATGATCACCCACCCGGAGGTGCGCGCGATCGTGCTCTCCAAACTCCGGCTGCCGGCATCCGGCGTGCTCTGGGATCTCGGCGCAGGCAGCGGTTCGGTGGGGATCGAGGCGGCGGAACTCGTTCCGGAACTGAAAGTTCACGCGGTGGAGAAGAATCCGGAGCGCTTCGCTGAACTTGCGGAAAACATCCGCCGCTCCGGCGGAAACGCCTTCACGGCACACTGCGCCGACGCGACATCGCTGCTCGACACGCTCCCCGCCCCCGACCGGGTGTTCATCGGCGGCGGCGGCGACGCCCTGCCCGCATTGCTGACGAAGTCGTTTGAAAAACTTCGCCCCGGCGGCCGGCTGGTCGCCACGGCGGTGCTGGTGGAGAGCGCCGCCGTGCTGGCCACGGTTCTCGCCCCGTACCGCCAAGAGCTGCTGACCGTCAACGTCAGCCGCGCCGCCGCGCTCGGGGAGCATCACTGTTTCAAAGCGGAAAATCCGATCACCGTCGCGGTGTTCGTCAAACCGGAGAATGAATAGAATATGAGTGGATCAATCACCTTTGTCGGTGCCGGTCCCGGCGCGCCCGATCTCATCACCCTGCGCGGCGCCGCCGCGCTCCGAGACGCCGATCTGGTCATCTACGCGGGATCCCTGGTCAACGAGGAGCTGTTGGAACTCGCCCCCAAAGCCCGGCTGGTCAACAGCGCGAAACTCGCGCTCCCCGAAGTTCTGCGCGAGATGCGGGAAGCGTATGAGCAGGGCGGCCATGTGGTCCGCCTGCACACCGGAGATCCCGCCATCTACGGAGCGGTCTCCGAACAGTTCCGCGAACTCGACCGCCTCGGCATTCCCTATTCGGTGGTGCCGGGGGTGAGCAGCGCCTTTGCCGCCGCCGCCGCACTCAAGGTGGAGCTGACCATGCCCGGCCTTTCGCAGAGCGTCATCCTCACCCGCGACGCCGGACGCACTCCGGTGCCGGAAAAGGAGGCGCTCGACCAGCTTGCCGCGCACGGTTCGACCATGTGCATCTTTCTGAGTGTCGGGGAGATGGAGAGTCTGATAAAGAAACTCCTTTCCGCCGGGCGCTCCCCCTCGACGCCAGCGGCGGTGGTCTACCGGGCGAGCTGGCCCAACGAGCAGATCGTCCGCGGCACTCTCGCCGACATCGCGCAGAAGGTCGCCGACGCCGGAATTCAGCGCCAGTCGATGATCGTGATCGGCGAAGTGCTCGAGCGGAACGGCGACCTGTCGAAGCTCTACGATGAATCCTTCTCGCACGGCTACCGGCGGGGCGGGCGGTGTGGCGCCGGATTCTCCGGCAAAGTCGCGCTGTTCGCCCTCACCCGCAAAGCGGCCTGCAAGGCGGCGGAGATCGCCGCCGGGTTGCACGACGCGGTCATCTTCGTGCCGAAAAAGTACGCTTCGGCCGTTCCCGCCGCCCGGCGGCGCAGTTTCCCGGAGGGGGGCTTCTCCGCCGTGTTCGCCGACAGCTGGAAACAGTTCGACGCCTTCGTGATGGTCATGGCCGCCGGCATCGTCGTCCGCCATGCGGCACAGCTCTGCAAAGACAAGCTCCACGATCCGGCCGTAGTGGTCTGCGACGAGGCCGGGCAGTACGCGATCAGCCTGCTCTCCGGCCACTTCGGCGGAGCCAACCGGCTCGCCGCCGAGGTCGCCCGGATCACCGGCGGGAAAGCGGTCATCACCACCGCGAGCGATGTGAATCACCTGCTCGCCTTCGACGAATTCGCCGCCCGCTGTCACTACCGGCTGGTCTCGAAGGAGCCGCTGGCGGAACTTTCCGCCGCACGGCTCGATGGGGAGGCGTTCGACCTCTTCATGCCGCAGGAGCTCTTCCAGCGCTGGTTCGCCGACCAGCCCGGATTCCGGCTGGCCGGAGGCGCTCCGGAACCGGGAGCGATCCTCATCCGGAGAGTCGCCAACGGCAGCGAACTGCGCCTTGTGAAGCGGAAAACCGCCCTCGGCGTCGGCTGTCGGAAAGGGGTCCCGGCGGAACGGATCCGCGAGATGGTTCTCGATGTGCTCGACACCCATCAACTCACGCTAGACGAAGTGGATGTGATCGCCAGCGCCGAGCTGAAATCCGGCGAACCCGGGTTGCTGGAGTTCGCCCGGAGCGCGGGGAAGGAACTTCGCTTCTTCTCCGCCGGCGAATTGAATCAAATTCCGGTGCCGACCCCCTCGACGGCGGCGGAACAGCATCTCGGGCTCCACTCGGTTTCGGAGGCGGCGGCGCTCCTCGCCGCCGGACCGGACGCCCGGATACTCGTCCCTAAACAAAGCAGAAGCGACGTCACCGTCGCCGTCGCGATGGAGGTGGATCATGTCTGAAGTGTACGCCATTGGAATCGGTCCCGGCGCGGCGGAGTATCTGACGCCGCAGGCCGCGGAAATCCTCGAAAAATGCACGGTCATCGCCGGTTACCGCACCTATCTTGATCTGATTCCGGAACGGCTCGCCGGAAAGAAGGTGATCGCCGGCTCGATGCGCGAAGAGCTCAAGCGCTGTCGCGAAGCGCTCGACGCCGCGCTCGACGGCGAGATTGTCGGCGTGGTCTCCTCCGGCGACGCCGGAATCTACGGCATGGCGGGGCTGCTCCTCGAACTGACCGAACAGGAGAAATACCAGTCGATCGAAGTGATCGTCGTCCCCGGCGTGACGGCGGCGACCGCCGCCGCCGCGTTGGCGGGTGCGCCGCTGATGAACGACTTCGCCGTGGTGAGCCTCTCCGACCTGATGACGCCGAAAGATTTGATCGAGAAGCGGTTGAAACTTCTCGCCGAAGGGGATTTCGTCACCGCTCTCTACAATCCGGCGAGCAGCCGGAGGCGGGAACTGCTCGAATTCGCCGTCGAAGTCTACCGCCGAGCGGGTGGAAATCTCCCGGCGGCGCTGGTTCACCACATCGGGCGGAGCGGGCAGAAAATCGAATTCGCCCGGCTCGACAACTTCCCCTTCGACACGGTGGACATGTCCACGCTGGTGATCCTCGGCAACTCGAAAACCATCCTCCGGGACGGCCGGTTCTACTGCCGCCGCGGCTATCGGGAGAAACAGGATTTTGAACTCTGAATTTCTGTCGGCATTCCTCCTCGGCGGAGTCAACTCCGGCAGCGGCAAGACCACGCTTGCCGTTGCGCTCTTGCGCGCACTCCGGCGGCGCGGCCTCGACGTCGCCCCCTTCAAGTGCGGACCGGATTACATCGACCCCTCCTTCCACCGGCAGGCGGCAGGACGGGCGTCGTTCAACCTCGATCCTTTCTTTCACGCCGGAGAGACACTCCATACCGCCTTCGCCCGGGGTGCCGCTTCCGCCGATGTCGCCGTCGTCGAAGGGGTGATGGGGTTGTTCGACGGCCCCTACCCCGGCTCCCGCGCGGGCAGTTCCGCCGAAATCGCCGCCCGGCTCGGCCTGCCGGTGGTGCTGGTGGTCAACGCGCGCGGCATCTCCGGCTCGATCGCTCCGCTGGTAAAGGGGTTCTGCGAATGGGATCCCCAGGTGCGCATCGCCGGAGTGATCGCCGACTTCACCGGTTCGGCCCGCCACGGGGAACTCCTCGCTGACGCCCTGCGCGCGGCTGGACTCCCCCCCCTCCTCGGCCGGTTCGACCGCAACGAAGCGTGGCGATTGCCGGAGCGCCACCTCGGACTCACCACCGGCACCCTCGACGAGGCCCTGCTCGACCGCATGGCCGACGCGGCAGAAGAGAGCATCGATCTCGGGAAACTGCTCGAACTGGTCCGCATACCGCGCCCGGCGGCGGTGGTTCCCGCGGCGGAACAGACAACTTCGAAGCTCCGCCTCGGCGTGGCACAGGATGAGGCGTTCCACTTCTACTACGAGGAGAATTTTGAACTTCTCCGGGAACGCGGCGTGGAACTGGTCTTCTTCTCCCCGCTCCACGACCGGAACCTCCCGCCGGAGCTCGACGGACTCTGGTTCGGCGGCGGATACCCGGAACTCTTCGCGGAGACTCTGGCGGCCAACGGTGAGATGCTCGACGCCATCCGGAGTTTCGCCGCCTCCGGCCGGGTGGTATGGGGGGAGTGCGGGGGATTTCTCTACCTCCTCGACGGACTTTCCGGCTTCGACGGCGTCCGCCATCCTCTGCTCGGCCTGCTCCCCGGCGAAGCGAAGATGCACAACCGCCTCTCCGCCCTCGGCTACCGCGAAGCCGTCACCGCGGCGGACGGTCTCTTCGGCCCCGCCGGAACCAGAATTCAGGGGCATGAGTTCCACTACTCGAGCGCCGAACTCCCCGCAGGAACTCAACCGCTCTTTCACGCCCGTCCGCTCCGCGGCGAACCGCGCGATGCGGGCAGTGTCCGCGACCGGGTGGCGGGGAGCTATCTGCACCTCCACTTCGCCTCGAACCCGGCGGCGCTGGATCACTTCGTAAAGGAGCTGGCACGATGATCGGATTTCTCATCGCCCTCGGCGTTGCGCTGGTGCTGGATCTCCTGCTGGGGGATCCCCATTCCAGGTTCCACCCGGTCGCGCTCTTCGGGCGCGCCGCAGGAGGCGTTGAAACACTCTGTCGCAAAACCTTCGGCAACGGCATTTTCTCCGGCCTGACGGGCTGGCTCCTGCTCGTTCTGCCGATTTCCGCCGCCGCGTGGGCGGTCACCCGCTTCGCCGGAGAGTTCGCGCCCGCCGTTGCGGCGGTTCTGCTCTACGTCACCATCGCGCCGCGCAGTCTTCTCGAACACGCCGAAGCAATCCGCAAACCGCTGAGCCGAAACGACCTTGCAGCCGCGCGCCACGCGCTTTCGATGATCGTCAGCCGGGACACTGCGACGCTTCCCCCCTCCGAAATCGTCCGCGGCGCAATCGAGAGCCTCGGCGAAAACCTGATCGACGCCGTCAACAGCGCGCTCTTCTTTTTCGCCGTCGGTTTTCTCGCGGGCGGTCTCCCCGGCGCGGCGGCGGCGGCGGTTCTGCTGCGGTGCGCCAACACCCTCGACGCCTGCTGGGGCTACCGCAACGAACGCTACCTTTTCTTCGGCCGGATTGCCGCCCGCGTTGACGATCTGTTTCACCTGATTCCGGCCCGGCTGACGCTTCTTGCGGTCGCCATTGCCGCGCCGCTCGTCGGCGGGAGAATTTCCCGTACGCTCCGGACCGGATTCCGCCACCGCCACGACCACCCCAGCCCCAACTCCGCGTGGGGGATGGGCGCGTTCGCCGGAGCGCTCGAAATCCGCCTCGGCGGCCCGACCGTCTACGGCGGAATTCCGGAGCCCTACCCCTTCTGGGGCGACGGCCGGGCGGAACTCACGACCGGCGATCTCCTTCGGGCGGAACGGCTCACCACCGCTTCCACACTCGTATTCTGCATTCTTCTTATCATCGGGGTGTCGCTGTGCAAATAAGACAGATTCTGCTCATCCGCCACTGCGAAGTGCCCGACGAATACCGCGGGCGCTACATCGGTTCGACCGATGTGCCGCTCTCGGAAGCCGGACGCGCCGCCGCGCGGAATCTCGCGCCGCAACTCGCCAGCTTCGCCCCGGAAACGATCGTTTCCAGTCCACGCCGACGCGCCGTTGAGACCGCCGAACTTGCCGCGCCGGGCCGCGAAATCCGGTTCGATCCCCGGCTGACGGAGATCGATTTCGGCGCATGGGAGGCGCTCACCTTTGCGGAGATCGAACAGCGCGCCACGCCGGAGGAGCTCCGCTGCTGGAGCGAATCCCCGGGCGAAATGCGCTTCCCCGGCGGGGAGAGTTTCCCCGCCTTCCGGCGCCGGGTCGACGCGGCATTCGCCGAACTCCTCGCCGGAACCGCAGGCGAAATTGTCGCCGTCGTCACCCACGGCGGCCCCGCCATGCGGATTCTCGCGACACTGCACCATCTGCCCGCGGAACGGCAGCACGAACTCCTGCCGCCGCGCGGAAGCATCACCGTTCTCAACTTTCATCAGGGAGTGTTCCAGCCATGAAAAACCGTCTCATTCTGGTGACCGGCGGCGCCCGCAGCGGCAAGAGCCTCTTCGCCGAACAGCTCGTCACCGAAACGGCGAGCCGCAAATTCTACCTCGCCACCTGTCCGGTGTTCGACGGCGAACTCGCCGAACGCATCGCCCGTCACCGGGCGCGGCGCGAAGAGGGGCACTGGCAGACCATTGAGGAGCAAATCGATCTAGGGGCCGCCCTCCGTCAGGCGGCGGATTCCGGCGGCGACGGCATCCTCATCGACTGCCTGACGCTCTGGATCAACAACCTCTTCTTCCGGGCGGAACAGGAGAAACGGGAGTTCGGCGAAGCGGAAATGGCCGCCGAATGCGACCGGCTGATTCCCGAACTGCGCGCCTTCCCCGGCATCGTCGTGGCCGTCCTCAACGAGGTCGGTATGGGGATCGTGCCGGAGTCGCCGCTCGCACGCCGGTTCCGCGACTGTTCCGGACGCTGCGGCCAGAAAATCGCCACCGCCGCCGATGCGTTGTATTTCACTGTCTGCGGTATCGCACAAAGGATCAAATAATCATGAAACTGCTCGAAGAAACGCTCCGCTCCATCGAACCGGCCGACCCCGAATTCCGCCGCCGTGCCGAAACGCGCATCCTCAACTTCGCCATGCCCCCGTGGGCACTCGGGCGGCTGCTCGACCTCGCCGTCGATCTCGCCGGAATCACCCGCAGGGAAACGCCGCCGGTCGCACGCAAACGGATCGTCCTGATGGCCGGTGACCACGGCATAGTCGAAGAGGGGGTCTGCCCCCAGCCCTCGTCGATCACCGCGCAGACGGTCCGCAACTTCGTCCGCGGCGGCGGCGGTATCGGGGTGCTCACCCGCGAAGCCGGCGCCGAACTCACCGTGGCCGACTTCGGCGTCGATGACGACCTCTCCGACCTGGTCCGGGCGGGCGTGCTGGTGGACTGCAAGGTCGCCCGCGGCACCGCGAACTTCTCCCGAGGTCCGGCGATGAGCCGCGAGCAGGCGGTCGCCGCTCTCGAAAACGGCATCCGCCTCGCCCGCGAACTTGCTCCGGAGACCGACCTCTTCGGCACCGGCGAAATGGGCATCGGCAACACGTCGCCTTCGTCGGCGATCATCGCGGTGCTTTCCGGAGTCGACGTCCGTTCGGTGGTCGGCCCCGGCGCCGGACTCGCCGCCTCACGGCTCGATCACAAGGCGGAGGTGATCCGGCGCGGCATCGAATGCAACAAGCCCGATCCTGCCGACGGCATCGACCTGCTCGCCAAGGTGGGCGGCTTTGAAATCGGCGGCATCGCCGGGCTGATCCTCGGCGCGGCCTCGCTCCGCAAGCCGGTGCTGATCGACGGCTTCATCTCCAGCGCCGGAGCTTTGATCGCCGCAACCCTCTCACCCGCCGCGCGCGACAGCATGATCCTTGCCCACGGCAGTGCCGAACCCGGCCACCGCATCATGGCCGCCACCCTCGGCAAGAAGCCGCTGCTCGACCTCGGCATGCGTCTGGGCGAAGGGACCGGTGCGGCACTCGCCATGCACCTCGTCGACGCCGCCGTCGCGTTGCTGCGCGAAATGGACTCCTTCGAGCACGCCGACGTCTCCCGGGAGGGGCTCCAATGAGACCGTTTCTCGCCGCCCTCTCGGTGCTGTCGGTCCTGCCGCTCGGGAAATTCGCGGCCACGGAAAAGGATCTGAAACGCGCCCTGCCCTTCTTTCCGGTCGCGGGGCTTCTCTTCGGCGCCCTCGGCTGGGGCGCGGCGGAACTTCTCACGCGGGGCTTTCCCCCCGCCGTCGCCGCGATGTTCTGCGCCGTTCTGCCGGAGGCGTTGACCAAGGGGTTCCACCTCGACGGCCTCGCCGACACCGCGGATGGCTTTCTCTCCGGCCGCACCCGCGAGCGCAAGCTCGAAATCATGCGCGACAGCCGGACCGGTTCGATGGGAGTCGCCGCCGTCTTCGCCCTGCTCGGCCTCAAGGCGGCCGCCTGCCTCTCGTTCCCGCCGGAGCTCCTGCCCGCCGCCTTCGGCCTCTCGCTCCTGGCCGGCCGCTGCGGACTGCTCTTTCACATCGCCACCAGCCGTTACGCCCGCCCCGACGGGCTCGGCGGCATCTGGTTCCAGATCAACCCGTATCCGGCCCTCGTTCCGGCGACGCTCTTCCCCGTCGCGGCGGGGTGGCTCCTCTTCGGAATTCCCGGCGTCGGCGCGGTGCTGGCCGTGCTCCTCTGCGCCGCGCTCTGGAGTCTCGTGACGAAACGGGTGATCGGCGGCGCAACCGGGGACACCATCGGCTGCAGCGAAGAGTGTTCGGAACTCCTTCTGCTGCTCGCCCTGCTCCTGCTTCTGCCCCGCTGAACCGGCAGAATGGCGGCATGAGACGCGGAAAAATTCACCTTGCGAGGTGGATTTTTTCCCCATCGCCTGTATATTGAATAAAAAGGAGCCGGAACACGTGAAGATCATCCAGTTGATTCCCCGCCTGCCGCGCGCGGCGGAACACGATTTCTTCGCCGCCGTCTGCCGCGAACTGGAGCGTTCCGGCGACACGGTGCGGATTCTCTCGCTCCTCCCCGGCCCGGTCACTCCGCCCGGCGTGCCCTTTTCGGCACTGCCGGAGCGCCTCCTCCCGTGGCCCGGCGCCGGACGCAGCCCCGAACTTCTGGCCGACCTGCGGGAATACTGCCGCGACGCCGATCTGCTCCACCTGCACGGCGCGCTCCTCTACCCGTTGCGCTACGCGGCGGCAATCCGGCGGGAGTTCTCCTGCAAAGTGGCCTGGTCGCCGGGAGAAAGCTGTGGGGGGCTCCTGCGGCTCTGCGGCCCGCTCCGTCGCGCCGCAGTCGATTTTCTGCTCGCCCGCACTCCGGATGAGCAGCGGTGTTTTGCGAACGGCCGGTTTTGCCGTGCGCCGGAAGAAGTTCCGGAGTGGCCCGCATTCTACCGGAAGCTGATCGAGGGGCACCCCCATGACTGAAGAGCGCGAACTCAAACACTCCTTCGCCCCGGTCGCCCGGCCCGACGCACGCTTTCTGATCCTCGGGTCGCTCCCCGGCGAGGAATCGCTGCGGCAGGCTCAGTATTACGCCCACAAGCGAAACGCATTCTGGCGCATCATGGGCGAACTCTGGAATTTCGATCCGGCCCTCCCCTACGCCGAACGGCTCGAGGCGCTGATGCTTCACCGGATTGCACTCTGGGATGTGGCCGGTTCCGGCTTCCGCCCGGGCAGTCTCGACAGCAACCTCAAACTTGAACGCCCCAACGACATTCCGGCTTTGCTGGCGCGCTGCCCCGGCATCCGGAGGATCGGCTGCAACGGCGGGCGCTCCTATGAACTCTTCCGCCGCTGTTTCCCGGAACTTGTCCGAAACCCGGCGCTGGAGGTCGTGCGCCTCCCCTCCACCAGCCCGGCGGCGGCGCTCTACTCGTTTGAAACCAAGCGGGAAGCGTTCCGCCGCTTCTTCGCCGGAGGAGACGCCGCCCGATGAGTTTTCACCTCTACACCGGCAACAAGCTCGAACGTCTGGCGGAGCTCTACCTCGACGCGGTGTTCCGCCACCCGCCGGCGGATCCCTTCACCCCGGAAACCATCGTCATCCAGACCCAGGGCATGGCCGACTGGCTGACCCAGTTTCTCGCTGCAAACGGCGGCATCGCCGCCAATCTCGAGCTGCCCTATCTGGAGAATTTCGTCCGCCGCACCATGCTGCAGTGTTTCGACCCGGCGACGGCGGCGGCGTTCCGGCGCGACAGCGAACTCTTCTCGCAGGAGGTGATGGCATGGCGGCTCGCCGCTTTGCTCGAGGATGAGGCGCACCGCGTCCCGGAACTCGCCCGCTACCTCACCGGCGACGCCAGAAAACTCCTCCAGCTCGCCGCCAAAATCGCCGGACTCTTCGACCAGTATCAGGTCTACCGGCAGGAGGAACTGCTCCGCTGGGCCGCGGGCGAAAGGGGCGCCGAACGCCACCTCTGGCAGAGAAATCTCTACCTCGCCCTGCGCGAAAACGGCGCGGAAGGGCGGGAATTCTATTTTCAGAAGTTCTTTCAACTGAACGCCGCGGGCAGACGGGTTCCGGAACGGGTCAGCGTCTTCGGCGCCGGAGCGATGCCGCCGATCTACCTCGGGTTCTTCCAGCACCTTTCGCGTTTCCGGGAAGTGAATTTCTTCTACCTCAACCCCTGCCGGGAGTACTGGGGCGAACGGCCGGCGAAGATCTCCGACGCCGAATTCGACCAGAATCCCCTGCTCGCCTCGTTCGGGCGGCAGGGACGCGAATTCTTCAACCGGGTGATCGAACTCCACGAACTGTGCCACACCGTGGAGGAGACCGCCTTCGAAGAGTATGTTCCCGGCGGCGAGGCCGGTCCGGAATACCCCTCCTACACGATGCTCACCGCACTGCAGGAGGACATCCTCTCGCTCCGGCTCCGGCGGCCGGACGGCGACGGCTTTCTGGTCGGCAAACCGCTCGCGATCCCGCCGGGCGACCGTTCGGTGCGGGTGTTCAACTGCCACGGCATCCGCCGCGAGGTGGAGGTTCTGCACGAACAGCTGCTCACGCTGATGAACGGCAAACTCAATTCCGCCCCGCCGCAGCCGCGCGAAATCATCGTCATGGCGCCGGACATCAACCAGTATGAACCCTACATCCGCGCGGTGTTCGACCAGGGGCCGCTGGCCGGGGAGTACTCCATCTCCGACCGCAGTCTCCGCTCCGCCGGTCAGCTCGCCGACACCTTTCTCCGGCTGCTCGAACTGCCTGCGGAGCGCTTCGAAGCGTCGGAGGTGACCGCACTTCTGGATCAGCCCGCGCTCCGGGCACGGTTCAACATTCCGGAGGAGGCGCTCGAAACCATCTCCCGCTGGACCGGCCGGGCAGCCATCCGCTGGGGATTCGACGCGGAGTCCCACCGGAAATTCTGCGGCGTGCCGTTCGAAGAGTTCACCTGGAGCCAGGGACTGGATCGGCTTCTGCTCGCCTTCGCCATGACCGAAACGCCGGATTCCGAGGCCGCCGAAGGCCTCCGGGAACTCGGGGCGATTCCGGAGGGAGAGGCGGAACTGCTCGGCAACTTCATCCGTTTCGTCCGCCAGCTCGCCGCGCTCGGCCCGGAACTCGCCCGCCCCTGCTCCCCCGCCGAATGGCAGACCCGGTTCAGCCGGATTCTCGACAGTTTCTTTCTCTCCAGCCGGGAGACGGCGGCGGAGCTGGCGGCACTGCGCGCCAGTTTCGCCGCGTTCGCCGAAACTGCGGCCACAGCCGGATACAACCGCCCGATCCCGGTGGACGCCGCCGCCGACCGCCTTGGTTCCGCCCTCGAAGAACCGGTCCGGGGAGCCAGTTTTCTGCGGGGGAAGATCACCTTCTGTTCGCTGGTGCCGCTGCGGAGCATCCCGATGCAGGTGGTCGCCATCCTCGGCCTCAACGAAGGAAAGTTCCCCCGGCGGGAAAACAAGCTCGGTTTCAACGTGCTGGCCACCCCGCGCCCGGGCGACCGCTCCCGGCCGGCAGAGGACCGCTATCTCTTTCTCGAAGCGATTCTCTCCGCCCGGCGCAACCTTCTGCTCTTCTATCAGGGCAGAAGCCTCAAGGATGGCTCCGCACTCCCGCCCGCGGTGCCGTTGACGGAATTTCTCAACTGCATGCAGCAGAGTTTCCCCGGCTTTCAGGTGAGCGAAACCAGACTGCAGGGGTTCCATCCGGACGGGTTCCGGCCGGACTGCGGCCTCGATCTGCGCTCCTACTCCGCCGGGAACTGCCGCGCGGCGGCCGCCCTCGCCGGAGCCGCCGCCGCACCGCCGCCGTCACAGACCGGCCGACGCCCCGCGCCGCTGCCGCCGGAACCGCTGCCGGAGTCGATTCCCCTCGACGAACTCGAGCAGATGTTCTCCAACCCCTGCCGGTGGTTTTTGAAAAACCGGGCGGGCACCCGGTTCCTCGAAGAGGAGCTGACGCTGGCGGATGACGAACCCATCGTGCTCGACCCGCTGGAACACTACCAGCTCCGCACGGCAATCGATCAAGCCCTGAACCGGCAGGAGGACCCGGCGAAGCTGAAACGCTCTCTGCTCCGCGGCGGCCGACTGCCGCTGGGCGAAAACGGCGAACTCCTCTTTTTGCAGACGCTGGAGACGATGAAACGCTGCCCCGCCCCCTGGCGCGAGGAACGGCTGCCCGGCCCGGATCACCGCATCCTCATCGATCTTGCCGTCGGCGGCACCCGCCTCACCGGCATCGCCGACGGCGACGCCCTCCGGCGGGAACACTGGTTCCGCCGCTGTTCGGGCATGACCTGGACCAGTCTGGTCTCACTGCATCTGCGGCACCTTCTGCTCAACGTGCTCTTTCCGGAAGGGGTGGTCTCGTTCGCCCTCTTCTTCGAACACAAAACGTTCTGCGAACGGACCATTCCGCCGTTGCCCGCCGCAGAGGCGGAAGAAAAACTGTTGCGGTTACTCGAATCGTTCCGGGAGGGAATGCGCCGCCCCCTGCCGGTGTTTGCCAGAGCCTCCGCGGCCTACGCCGATTCCAAAAAACGAAGCGATGCAGAGCGGAAACTCACCGCCATCAAAGAGTTCCGTTCCTCCCGTCAGGCCGACCGCCCCGGCGATCTCGACGATCCGGCCATCGCCCTCTGTTTCAATGAGGCGGATTTCAACGATCCGGCGGTGTTCTCTGAATTCGCCCGGCTGACGGATGAGCTCATGCCGCCACTGCAAAAGGAGATCTCATGAGCACCCCCGCCGCCACCGCAAACAACAGCTCCTCGCTCGACTGGCCGCTCGACGGCATCAATCTGGTCGAAGCCGCCGCCGGAACCGGGAAGACCTACAACATCGAAACCCTCGTGCTCCGGCTCCTGCTGGAACGGGCGCTGCCGATCACCTCGCTTCTGGTGGTGACCTTCACCGAAGCCGCCGCCGCGGAACTGCGCACCCGCATCCGGAAACTGCTCCTCCAGTGCTTCGACCACCTTGTCAACCGTCAGCCGTGCGACGACGACCGGATTCCCCTGTTGCTCGACCGCATCGACGCCTGGAACCGCCCGGAACCCGCCGACCTGCTCCGGCAGGCGCTGACCGACTTCGACGACGCGGTCATAAGCACCATCCACGGATTCTGCTCCAGAGTGCTCAAGGAGAATGCTTTCGAAAGCGGCGTCCGCTTCGAGAACAACGTCGAGAGCGACTGCGATGAGCTGCTCCGGCAATGTTCGATGGATTTCTACCGGAAACATTTCTACGCGCCGAAACACGCCGTCCTTCTGGCCGCGCTCGGCACTCACCTCAAACTGACCCCCGAAGCGTTGTTCCAAGTCGCGCAATACCGGGTAAAACGGGAGTCGCTCACGTTCCGCGCCTCCGTTCCGCTGAGGGAAACGGAAACGATCGGCGAACGGCTCGACCGGCTGGCCCGGCAACTCGAACAGCTCCGCACCCTGCCGGAACGTCTGCCGGTCGAGGAGTGTGCGGGATTCCTCAAAAAACCGTTCCGCAAGGAGGATTTCGACCTCCACAACACGGCTCTGGAAGCGTTCCGCCGCACCGGGGCGGCGACGCCCGCGCTTCTGGAAACCCTCTCGCTGTTCCGCCGCGACACCCTCGAAAACAGTCTCAGCAAGAGAGGCGGCAAACCGGCCCTGCTCGCGGCCGCGCTCGATACGCCGGAAATGCGGATGCTCGACGAATTTTCCAACGAGCTCGAAGGCTTCCGCGCCCTCTTCCTGCTCCGCGGCGCCGAATTCGCCTTCCGGCGGCTCGAAGAGCTCAAGCGCGATCGCAACCTCATGACCTTCGACGACATGCCGCGGCTGGTCCGCGACGCGCTCGATCTCCCCGGCAGTCCGCTGGCCGGACAGCTCCGCCAGAAGTTTTCCGCCGGAATCATCGACGAATTTCAGGACACCGACCCGGTTCAATACCGCATCTTTCAGAAGCTCTTTGTGGAAGCGGAACCGCAGAAAACCCTCTTTCTGGTCGGCGATCCCCGCCAGGCGATCTACTTCTTCCGCGGCGGCGATCTCGCGACCTACCTCCGCGCCCGGAACGACGTGGAGCCGGGCCGCGTCTATTCGCTCGACACCAACTACCGCTCCTCCCCCGGCATGATCCGGGCGGTCAACCGCATTTTCGGGCGGGAGCACAACGCCCCCTTCGCCGTTCCTCCGGAGGTGCTGACCCTGCCGGAGATCCACGCCCCCGGCAACGGGGAGGCCGGTGAGGAATCCTCCCCCTCCCCGCTCCGGATCTACCGCGATCCCGAGCTCCACACCGAGAGCTGGCCGAAGTACTGCGCCGAACTCGCGGTGAGAATGCTCAACGCTCCGGAAGCGGCCCTCCCCGATCCGGATGACCGGATCACCTCCCGACGGCTCCGCCCCGGCGACATCGCGATTCTGGTGCGGAACCGGTATGAGGCCGCCGCCATCCGTCAGGCCCTCGCCCTCCGCGGCATCGCCGGTGTGTTCACCCGCAGTGACTCCATCTACCATGCCCCGGAGGCCGGAGAACTGCTCACCTTTCTGCAGGGGGTCGCCGCCGGAAGTGATTCGCGCCGGATCATGAACGCCCTCAGCACTCCGGTCGGCGGCTGTTCGCTCGATCAGCTGCTCCGGCTCCAGCAGCCCGAGGGAGAGGAGGAGCGGCTCGCCTTCCAGCAGAAGTTCCGGATTCTGGCCAAAGAGTGGATCGAAGGATCCTTTCTGAAAATGTTCACCCGATTGCTCCGGGAGTTCGACGTCGCGCCGCGGCTGCTCGCCCTTCCCGGCGGGGAGCGGCAGGTCTCCAACCTGCTGCAGCTGGGGGATCTGCTCCAGCAGGAGAGTTTCCGGCGCGGGCTCGGCATGAACGCACTGATCCGCTTCCTCGCCGGAAAGATCGAGAATCCCGGCGACAAACAGCCGCCGGAGGAGGAGCTTCAGCAGCTCGAAACCGAACGGAACGCGGTGAAGATCATGACGCTGCACGGCAGCAAGGGGCTGGAGTTCCCGGTCGTATTGCTCCCGACCCTCTGGCTCTGCGTCGCCTCCTCGAACCGGTCACAGCAGCACGGCCCCTATCACAACGACCGGGGCCTGCTGGAATACGACCTGAGCGATTCGCCGGAAACCCGGTGCGCGGAGCAGAACGAGCGCATGCAGGAACAGCTCCGGCTCGCCTATGTCGCCCTCACCCGCGCCAAGTACCGCTGCGCCCTCTTCTGCGGAACCCACGGCAGAACCCGGCCGGAGGATTCCCCCATCGAATGGCTGTTCCGCATGAAGAACGCCGGGCTTGAGGAGCTGAAGGACTGTGCCGGGAGTACCCACGCCCGGCGCGACCTGCCGCTGGAGATTCCGCCCGAAATGGCGGAGCCGCTCCCGCCGCTCACCGGAGAGATTTACCATCCAGACGCCGAACCGGCGCCGGAACCGGTTCTCGCGGAATGGGGAAATGCCGTCACGCCCGGCTGGATCTGCGCCAGTTACTCGAAACTCAAACCAGCGGACGACACGCCGGTACCGCCGCTGGAGAGTCCGGCGGCCGATTATGACGACGAACTCCCCGGCGACGCTCCGGCGGAAGAGGCGGACGACGCCGGACCTTTCGCCCTCCCCGGCGGGAAAGAGGCGGGGAACGCCATCCACAAGACTCTCGAAATCATCGACTTCTCCATCAGCAAAGAGGCGGTGCGCGGCGCGGTGACTCCTCAGCTGGAGATCCACGGCCTGCTCCGCGACCCGCTCCGGCGCGAGACGGTGATTGAATCGGCTTCGGAACTGATCTGCAACGCGCTTCATTCGCCGCTCCCGGCAGGAGACGGCACCAGCTTCACCCTGTCGGAGATTCCGGCGGAAAAACGGCTCTCGGAGCTGGAATTCACCTACGCCTTTCACCGCGCCTTCACCACCGGCGATCTCAAGCGGCTGCTCGACGGGTTTCTCCGCGAACGGTTCGGCGCGGTCGAATATCCGGAGTGGGAACGGGCGATCTCCGGCGGATTTCTCAACGGAATCATCGACCTGGTGTTCGAACACCGGGGGAAGTTCTACATCGTCGACTGGAAAACCAACCGTGCCGGCAACGACCTTGCCAACTTCTCCCCGGAAAAACTCCGCCGCGAAATGTGGCACACCTTCTATTTCATGCAGTATCTCATCTACACCGTCGCCTGGGTCAAATACCTTCGACAGCGTCTCGGCCGTTTCGAGGAAACGGACTACCGCGACCGCTTCGGCGGTGTGTTCTATCTCTTTCTGCGCGGCCTCTCACCGGAAGTCCCCGGCCGCGGCGTCTACTTCGACAAACCGGAGTTCCGGCTGATCCGGGAACTGGAGGCCGTCATCGGGTAACGTATGAATCAGGACATCGCCGCACTCTCTTCCCAACTGGCCGCCACCGGCGAATTCAAGGCGATCGATCTGGAATTCGCCGCCGGAATGCTCCGGCTCTGCGGCGCAGATTCCGCACCGGAGCTCTTCCTCGCCGCCGCACTCGCCTGCCGGGCGGTCCGTTCCGGACACAGCTGCTGTCTGCTCGAAGAGTGGGCGGAAAAACTCCTCCAGCCCGCCACCGGCACGCCCCTCCGTCTGCCCGGATTCGATGCGTGGATCGATGCGCTCCAGCGCCCGGAATACGCCGCCGCATTCCGCCGCACCACCGGGAACATGGAGACTCCGCTTCTGCTCGACACAGGAGGGCGGCTCTATCTGCAGCGCTGTTACCATGCGGAGGCGGTCGTCGCCGACGAGGTTCTCCGCCGCCATCAGCAGGAGCCCGCCATCCCGGAACTTCCCGCCGGACGGCTCCCCCGGCTGCTGCGCAATTTCCGCACCGCCCCCCCGGGCGAACCGGACTATCAGCAGATCGCCGTCTGCGCCGCACTCGCCAACTCCTTCACCGTCATCACCGGCGGCCCCGGCACCGGGAAAACCACCGTCGTCGCCGCGCTGCTCGCCCTCGAGCTGGAACGCCGCCCGGATCTGCAGATCGCCCTCTGCGCCCCCACCGGCAAGGCGCAGGCGCGCCTGCGCGAATCGCTCCTGCAGGACGGTGCGAAACTCGCCCTCGACGACCATCCGGAAATCCGGCAGAAACTTGCGGAACTCCCCGCCTCGACCATCCACTCCCTGCTGCGCCCCGATTTCGAGACCGGCGGATTCCGCTTCAACCGCGAACACCCCCTGCCCTGCGACCTCATCGTCGCGGACGAGTGCTCGATGATTCCGCTCTCGCTGATGGCCGCGCTCCTCGAAGCGCTCAAGCCGGACGCCCGGGTGGTACTGCTCGGCGACAAGGATCAGCTCGCCTCCGTGGAGTCCGGCGCCGTGCTCGCCGACCTCTGCGACAGCGCCGAGCGCAACGCCTTTTCTCCGGCGGTCCGCCGGTTCGCCGAACTTCAAACCGGCATTCTCCCCGACGCGGTCACCCGGAACCTTCCGCTCTCCGGCGCCGTCGCCGAACTCGTCCGCAACCACCGTTTCGCCAGCGCGCCGCAGATCGGCAAAATCAGCACCGCCATCCGCAATCTCGCCGACGGGAAAGCCCCGGAACTCGCCGCCGAAATCGCCCGGCTCGACAGCCCGGACTTCCGCACCCGGCCGCTCTCCCCGGCCTCCTTCGAGGCGGAACTCGCCGCCGAAATCAGCCGTCCGGAGCCGGATGGCACCGCCTTCCGCGATCTGAAGCGACTCGCCGCCGACGGCGGAGACGCCGCGCTGGAGACCGCTTTCCGCCATCTAGACGCCTTCCGCATCCTCGCCGCGGTGCGCAAAGGTCCGTACGGAGTCGAACAGCTCAACGAACTCATGCGCCGTCTCACCGGCCTCGAAGCGGACTATGCGCCGGGACTGCCGCTTATCATGCTCAGAAACGATCCGGAAACCGGCCTCAGCAACGGCGACATCGGCATCGTCTGGAAATCCGCCCGCCACCCCGGCAGCATCGAAGTGCGCTTCCCCGGCCGGGCGAACGGATTCCACCCGGTCGAACTGCCGGAACACGAGTGCGTTTTCGCCATGACCGTCCACAAATCCCAGGGGTCGGGATTCGACCGGGTTCTGCTGGTGCTCCCCGATCAGGAGTCGCCGGTTCTCACCCGGGAACTGCTCTACACCGGCATCACCCGCGCGAGACGCCGCGTCGAACTCCGGGCGGAGGAATCGATCCTCGCCGCCACCCTCGCCAACCGGACCATCCGCCGTTCCGGCCTCGCCGCCCGGCTGGCCGAACGCGCCGGACGTCTTCAGTAACTCCGGTGGCAGCGGGCCGCGCTCAGCGCGATGCCCAGCATCAGACAGCAGCCGATGAGCGAACTGCCGCCGTAGCTGATGAGCGGCAGCGTCAGCCCGGTCGGAGGCAGAAGACAGAGATTCACGCTGATGTGCACCAGCGACTGAATTCCGATCAGCGCCGCCGCCGACAGAATGTAGAGCCGGGCGTCGAACTCCAGATCGAACCGGTTCGCCAGCACCACCAGCGACGCGATCAGCAGGGCAAAGCCGAGGTAGACCGGCAATGTGCCGAAAAATCCGAGCGTCTCCGCCATCGTCGCAAACGCCGAATCGTTGTAGGAGAGCGGCAGATAAGCGTTGCTCCAGACGGCGTGCCCGAGCTTCTCCCCGAAGAACTGCCCGCGCGCAATAGCCAGCTCAAACTGCCGGACATGCCAGCCGCTGCCCAGCGGATCCAGTTCCGGTTGAAACAATCCGGTAATCCGCCGCCAGGCGTAGGGGTGACTCCAGACGAAAAGCGCCGCCGCCGCCGCCGCGCCGGTGCAGAAAATCAACAGATTGCGCACCCGCCCCCCCGCGAGAAAATAGACCGCGGCAAATCCGGCAAGATAGATCGCCGACGTTCCGAAATCCGGTTGAAGAAAGATCGGCACCAGCCAAATTCCCGCGACCGCCAGCGCCCCCCAGAAGCGGAGATTCTCCGACCGCAATGACGTCATGGTCACGACGAGTGTGAGCAGAAAGATTCCCTTTGCCGGCTCCGTCGGCTGGAGACTGAACGAACCGATCCGGAACCAGCCGCACATGCCGTTCACCCGCACCCCCGCCAGCGGCAGAATCAGGAGCGGCAGAAAGAAGAGCAGAGCCAGCACCCAGATCTGCCGGCGGTAGAAATCAAACGGAATCCGCGCGGCCGCCAGCATCACCGCCATCCCGCCCACCAACGCGCCGAGCTGTTTGCCGATCAACAGCGCCGTCGGCGATGCGGACTGCGAACTTGCGATGGTCAGCACCCCCCAGAGGCCGAGCAGAAAGACCAGAATCTGCACCACCGTCCCGGCATCCAATATGCCGGAGGAACCGGAGCGATATTTCCTCATTCGTTCCCCCTCCCGTGGCGTTCCAGCATTTCCGCCTCGAAATTCAACTTGATGTCCCGCCCCGGCTCCGGCGGCCGGAGCAGCTCCCAGCTCTCCGGAATCCAGTTGCGGTAGCGGTCGAGCAGAACCCGGAACTCCCCGGCCCGCCCGCGAAGCAGTGCGTCAAACTCCAGCTCCAGCCCGGAAATCCCCACCAGCTCCCCCCCGCGCAGCTCCACAGCCCCGACCCGGCGGCGAATCCAGCGGGAACTGACGGTGATCCGCTCCCACCGCGGCACAATCCGGAACCCGTTCCCGGACTTCACCAGACTCTCCAGCTGCCGGATCTGGTCGGGCGAAAGCCCCCGGCGCAGAAGTTCACGGCCGTTGGATTCCGCCGACGGCGCCGCCGCATCCGGCACGATTGCACGCAGTTGACTCAGCACCTCCTCGCCGGGCACCTCCCCGACCCGCCCCTGCCAGAAGAGGTCAAAATACCGCTCGCTCCACGCCAGCGGCACTCCGCGGCTGTCGAGAATCCGGCCGCGCGGCGCCGGAATCCGGCCGTAACTGCGGGCCTGTTTCTCCCCCTCCCGGATGTAGTGCCCGGACGCCGGTCCGGCCAGCCAGAAGCCACGCACCAGCGCCGCCAGCGCCCAGAGTGCAAGCACCGCAAACAGGATCGCCGAACGTCTGGAGACACAATTTTCCCGCGGTTCGTCCATCTCACCTCCCCGCCCGGCGGAAACGCGGCGGCGGCAGCCGCCGGCTGGTGAAGAGCATCAGCGGCACCAGCAGAAGAAACATGATTCCCGACCCGAAAAAGACGCCGCGCACTCCGCCCAGCAGACTTGCAGTACATCCGCCGGAGAGCGCCCCGAGCATCCACCCGACCGACTTGAAACAGGCCGCCCAGCCGAAGAAACTGCCGTGTTCCCGCTCCGGCGTCACCCCCGCCAGCCAGGACTGCAGCAGAGGTTCGATCCCCCCCGCCGCCAGCACCATCAGCGAACGCTCCACCAGCAGCTGAATCACGTCGGAGCTGAAACTCTGCACAATCCGCATCACGCCGGCGATGACGATCACCGCCGACGCCACCCGGATCAGCGACATCCGGTCGGCGAGGTAGCCGAGCAGCAATCCGGAGAGGATTCCGGCCAGCGAACAGAAGCCGCTGATCCGCCCGCTCCAGCTCACCGCCTCCGGCGCGCCGTGCATCACTTCGCGCACCAGTATCGGCAGAAACGGATTGTCGAACTCCCGCGCCAGCCCCATGAAGACAAAGAGAATCAAGAGATACCACACCAGCCCGAACCGGGGCAGACGCCAGCGGATTCCGGCCAGATGCTCGCGCATGCTCTCGCGGCGTTCGAAGTTCTCGCGCACCCCGAGAAGCACCAGAAGACCGCTCACGAACAGCAGTCCTCCGCTGGCGAGAAAGGCGGAGTGAAACCCGAAGAGCATCACATAATCCCCCCCGAGGAACTGCCCCGCCATCATGCCGCCGAACAGCGCCGACGCAATCGTGCCGAGCGCGAAAGAGCGGTGCTCCTTCGGCGTGGTGCTGATGAGAAGCGTCTGCGCCGCCGCCACCGTCCCGGTGAGCGCGCCGATCCCCAGTCGCAGCAGGATCAGCCACTCCGGCGAATTCACCAGCGCCATCAGCGGCAGCATCACCGCCGCGCCGAAGTTCGCCCGCAACAGCATGATCCGCCGCCCGTACACGTCGGCCACCATCCCCCAGATCGGCGCGAAAATGCAGAAGGTGAGATTTCCGGCCACGTTGAAGAGCGCCACATACATGCTGAGCTCCTCATCCGGCACCCCGAGGCTGGAAAAATAGAACGGCATGAAGGTGTAGGCGGAGCTGAACGACGCCATCGACAGAAACTGCGAGATCCAGATGACCGCCAGATTCTGCCGCCAGTTGCAGCGCACCGTCTGCCCCGCGTCCATCCCCCTACCTCGCCCTGCCGCGCCCCGCCGCCTGCCGCAGCAGCCGGGCCAGCAGCGCATAGTTCAACGGCATCGCCATCGCCCAGACCCGGTCGAGCGACCGCACCTGCCGGAACAGCATCTCCGAAATCTGATTATCCACCACCACCGCCGGCAACTCCCGCCGCCCGGCCGCCTGCCGGAGACGCTCGACCAGCTCCGCGGGAGCGCAGGATTTGAAGGGCGCAACCATGACAAATCCATCGTAGGCGACCTTTTCGACCGCTTTCACCATCGCGTCGGCCGAGTCCACCGCATCGACCGTGATCGAATCGGCCGCGAGCAGCCGGGTGATAATCATCGCCTCGTCGGCGTTGTCGTCGCCCAGCAGAATCCGCAACGGCGCAGGTTCTCCCTCCGCCGCCTCTTCCGAACCGGGCAGATCCAGCTGACCGGTCCGGCTGCTGCGCCACTGGTCGGCACGCGCGCCGGACTCGCCCACCCGGCAGTCCTTGTCATCCAGTTCCAGACGAAGTACGGAGCAGGACTCGCCGGTACTGCGCACCGCCAGACGCATTCCCGCCTTGGCGGCGATGTCGCGCACAAAACAGAGCGCGAGCACACTCAGACTGCGCGGCTCAGGCGGCGTGGATTCGGTCTCCTCCTCCTTCCGGAACTCCTCAAATTCGCGCGCCAGTTCCTCACGGCAGGGCGCCCGGCGACTGTCCCGCACCTCCAGAACCACCATGTGACGCTCGCGGAAACAGGAGAGCATCACCGTCTCCCCGGGGCCGGAAGCCCGGGCCACGGCACGAATCAAGATGGCCATCAACTGCGAAAGCAGTTCCCGGTCAATCCGAATCGCCGCCGGAGCGCTGGCGGAAAAGCGATTGACCAGCGTCACTTCGCGCGCCTGCAGCGACAGTGCGTTCCGCTCGGAAATCTCCCGCAGGAAATCCGCCGTCTCCACCTCCTCCAGATGAAGCGTACTGGAGCGCTCCCGCCCCAGCGCACAGATGTCGATCAGCCGCTCGACCTGACGCGAGAGGGAGCCCACCCGCCGGTTGATTCCGATCAGCATCGAGATCAATTCCTTATGATTCTGCTCGGACTGCGGCATATTCAGCAACTGGGCGATCACCAGCGAGAACCCCTTGATCAAGCTGAGCGGCTGGCGCATCTCCGGAAGCATGCCGTTCAACAGCTGCAGCTGCAAAGAGTCGTGCCGCTCGATCTCCCGGCGCACCTCCGCCTCCCGGGAGAGGCTCAGCTTGAGTTTGCCCTGCAGGTTCTGCTGACGGTCGCGCAGAAAATTCAGCGAGGTCACCAGCATGCTCACCTCATCACATCCACAGCCGGTCACCGGCAGCACCGGCGGCATCTCCCCGGCGGCGAGCTGATCGGCGAACTTCGCGGCGTCCCGCACCGGACGCATCAGCCGGATCAGCAGCATCACCAGCACTCCGGCCGTGACGAACAGCAGCAGAATTCCGGCCAGGCCGGCAACGGCAACCGTATCCTCCGGTTCGATTTCCAATCCGGGATTCCGCATCGCCTCCACCAGACGGCAGAGCGCAGGCATGCCGAAGGCGACGATCCAGCCCGCCGCAAACACACTGAAGACGCCGAATGCAATAAGAACTGGAAATATCTTTCTGCCGATTTTCATACTCTTCGTTCCATTCTGGTTCTCTCCCTGGAATCATTCCAAGGGAATTTCCCCGCTGCACTGCTTCAACCCCGCGATCACCTCCGCGTAGGTCGGGCGATCCTCCGGAGCATAACTCATCATCCTGCCGGTGAGCGCGGAAAATTCCGGAGTGACCCCGGGATTGAGTTCCGCCAGCGTCCGCGCCACGCCCTCCGAACGCCGGTCCAGCAGCTCCTGCGGTTCTCCGGTGATGCCGAATGGCGCCACGCCGCCGCTCATGAGCTCGTAAATCGTCACCCCCATGCTGAAAATATCCCCCCGGTAGTCCTCGCCGCCGTACAGCAGACGCTCCGGACTCACGTAGGCGGGACTGCCCCAGCCGTCGCACAAGGTGAGAGAATCGCCCTCGTCCCGCACATCGGCCAGGTCGAAATCCCCCAGCTTCGCCTCGTTCTCCGCCGAAATGAGAATGTTCCCCGGCTTGACATCGTGGTGGACGATCTTCTCCTGCCGCAACGCAAAATCAAGCCCTTCGACGATGTTCTTCAACCAGGCGGCGATCTGCCGGATATCGGGAAGAGTTCCGTCCTTCAGCCGCTGCTCCAGACTGCCGGCCTCCATGTAACGCATCACCAGAAACGGCTGCTCCTCGTAGATGCCGCAGTTGTAAATCGGAATGATTCCGGGGTGGTTCACCCGCGCGACCAGCCGCGCCTCGGCGAGAAAGCGCTTCCCGCCGTCATTCGCCTCGCTCTCCGGGTTGAGGATCTTCACCGCCACCCGGCGGGCGAGTTCCGGCTCGATCGCCCGGTAGACCTTGGACATGCCGCCGTATCCGCAGATCTTCTCCAGCAAATACCGGTCAAACCGCTTCGGCACCCGCAGCCGGGTGCCGCAGCCGGGGCACGGAAAGTAGGCGAACGGCTCCAGCTCCGAGACATCCAGCTTCGCATGGCATTTGCGGCAGAAAACTTTCAGCGGTTCCGGTGCGGCCATCATCAGCACACCTTTCTGACGGAACCATCCTCCGCCCTCAGTTCAAAGGAGCCGAGCGGATGATCCTGCTCGATGATTCCGAATTCAACGTCCGTGCGCCCCAGCTCCGCCAGCCGCGCCTCGAACAGCCGGCGAACCAGATCGACGGAATTGCATTCACTGCTCAGATGCGCAAGCAGCAGCAGGCGGGTCCGCTCCGTCAGAAGCGTTCCCAGCGCTTCGCAGGCCGCGACATTGTCGAGGTGGCCATGCCGCCCGAGAATGCGCCGCTTCAGATAGAGCTGACGGTCGGAGTCGCGCAGCATCTGAAAATCGTAGTTGCTCTCCAGCACCAGCGCGTCGCAATCGGTCAGGCGCTGCATGGCGAGCATGTTGACGTTGCCGAGGTCCGTGGCGATTCCGATCTTCAGCCCATCCCGCCGGATGACAAAGCCGACCGGCGCGACCGCGTCGTGCTGCACCGCGAACGGCTCCACCTCAAATCCGCCGATCTGAAACTCGCATCCGGGCTCGAATTCCAGCACCCGCCCGGGCAGCTTGCCCCGCCGCCGGAGATACTCCGCCGTCGGAGACGCCGTGCAGAGCGGAATATCCAGATCATCGCAGAACACCCGGCATCCCCGCGAGTGATCGTCATGCTCGTGGGTGAGCAGAGCGGCGCGCACCCGCCCGGGATCCAGCCCGAGCTGCTCCATCCGGGAGCGAACCTCCCGGCGGGAAAATCCGATATCGACGATCAGCGCCCCTTCCGGAGCGGAGAGAACCAGTGCATTTCCGCGGCTTCCGCTGCCCAATGCGCTCAAACAGACCATAATCCCCTTCTTTCCATCCAGTCCGCGGCCCGCCAGTGGGCGCAAAACCGAAAAAATTTCCGAAATATCATCAAAACGACTGGAAAAAAGCTGTTTTGAAATTTAAATTCTATCCTGACAAAAAGCAAATGAAAAATCCCGCATTCCGGCGGGTTTTCACGATATTTTCAATAATATACACCGATGTCCGCAAATCAACAAACCTTATCGACCACTCTCCGGCAGGAACAACAGCTTTCCGCCCGGCAGCTGCAGTCGCTCGAACTGCTCAATCTGCCGCTGCTCGACCTGGAGGAACGGCTGTCACAGGAACTCGCCGCCAACCCCATGCTCGAAGCCGAATCCGAAGAGGAGTGGCAGGAGCCGGCGGCGGAACCCGCCCCCGACCCCGAACCGGAAGACGAGGCGACCCTCGACGAACGCGCCGCCGAATCCGAAGAGTGGGCCGACGAACTGCCGATGCCGCCCGGCACCGGAGAGAACGGCCCCTCCGGCGAACAGCAGGAGTATATGCTCAACTCCCTCGCCAGCGCTCCGACGCTGCAGGACCAGCTCTCCGCCGAACTCGCCCTCACGCCGCTGCCGCCGCGCATCAGAAAACTGGCCGAAGAGGCGGTTTGCAGCATCGACGACTCCGGTTATCTGCGGACGACCGCGGCGGATCTGGCCATGAGTTCCGACGCCACGGTGGACGAAGCTGAGGAGGCGATCCGCGTGATTCAGGGGTTCGACCCGCCCGGGGTCGGCTGCCGCGACCTCGCCGAGTGTCTGCGGCTCCAGCTCGAACGAAAGAAAGCGCTCACGCCGCTCCTGGCGGAACTCCTCGAGCATCACCTGGACGACATCGCCCGCAACCGGCTGCCCCAGCTGGCCAAAGCTCTGCACATCTCGATGGAGGAGTTGAATGCGGCGCTCGCGGAGCTGCGCAAACTCAATCCGTTCCCCGGTTCGGCATTCGCCCCGGGCAATTCCGAATTCGTCCTGCCGGAGGTGACGATCGTGCGGAAGGAGGACGGCTCCTACGAAGCACTGCCGCGACGGAACGGCCTGCCGAAACTTTTCCTCGCGGAACGCTATCTCAAACTGCTGGAAAATCCGGACCTCTCCCCCGAGGACCGCGCCTATCTGCGCGAAAAACTCCAGCAGGCGCGCGAGCTCATGCGTGCACTGGATCTGCGCCAGAGCACCATCGTGCGGATTGCCGACGTCATCATCCGCACCCAGCGCGATTTTCTCGACCGGGGAGTGGAATATCTCAAGCCGTTGACGATGAAGCAGGCGGGCGACATGCTCGATCTGCACGAAACCACCGTCAGCCGGGCGGTGGCGGGGAAGTACGTCGAGACCCCGCAGGGGATCTTCCCCTTCAAGTACTTCTTCACCGCCGGGTTCACCGGCGAAGACGGTCAGGAGCTCTCCAACCGGGCGGTCATGGAGAAGATCCGCGAGCTCATCGGCAAGGAGAATCCGGCCAGGCCGCTCTCCGACGAACAGCTCGCCCAACAGCTCAAGGCGGAGGGGCTCGCCGTCGCCCGGCGCACCGTCGCCAAATACCGCGAACAGCTGAACATCCCCTCCTCCAGCCTGCGGAAAAAGCATCTCTGAAGCGGCCGGAACCCGTCAGCAGGTGAGTGAGGCGGCGAAATCGCTGAGCGAATTGTCCCGTGCGCCCATGATGACGATGAGGTCGCCGGGATGGGTCGACAACAGCAGAAAATCGGTCAGCGTCTCCCGGTCGGGGAAGGTCATGAACCGCTCCGGACGGCGCGACGCCGCCTTCCACTCCCGGCACACCTCCTCCGCGGTCGGCTGGAACGAGGAGGTTCCGCCCGCATAATAGGGCGGCAGCAGAATGAACCGGTCACGGGCGCGCAACTCCCCCTCCAGATCGCGGAAAAGCTCGTCGCGCATGAAGCCGAACGGCTTGAATCCGTGCGGTTGAAACACCGCGTACAGATCGCCCGAAGCGAGCTCGCGCATCGCCCGCAGACAGGCGAGAATCTTCTCCGGATTGTGCGCGTAGTCGTCGTAGACGAGCGCGCCCGACGAAGTGGTTCCGGCGAAGTCATTCCGCCGCCAGACCCCGTCGAAGCGCTCCAGCGCCTCGAGCACCTCCTCCGTTTCGAAGCCGATCATCTCCAGCAACGCGTCGATCGCCAGCGCGTTCATCGCGGTGTGAAATCCGCCCTGCGGCAGGGCGAGACGGCGGCCGCCGGTGAACTCCGCCAGCGGGGTGCGGCTCTCAATCCGGCACTCCTCGGAGTGGAGGCCGTAGATGGAGAGCAGATTGTTCGCCCCTTCGGCGTCGAGCGCGGCGCGGTCGCCGGACGGGGCAATTCGAGCCCGGCGGCCGTGGCAGTAGATCGCCTCGGCGCGGGTGGCAATCCGGTAGTCGACCACGGCGTAGCGGGAATCGGGACGCGGTTCGGCGTCGATGATCCGGATTTCCAGCCCGGCCGGCAGCAGGTCGCGCACCGCCTCATAGACGCCACGCTCCAGCACCGCGCCCTTCCGGACATGGCGGAGGAACTCGGCGAAAACGCGCGCCAGCTCCGCCTTGTCGTAATGGTCGGTCCCCATGTTGAGAACGATCGCATAATCGGGCGAATAGCGCACGAGGCTCTTGTCGCTTTCATCCGCCTCAAACACGAAATATTTCCCTCCGCCGGGCCGGTAGTTTCCGGCGAAGCGGCCGCCCCGGAACCGCTTGATCAGCGCCCCGTCAAGGCAGGCGGGATCGGCCCCGAGATTGGTCAGCGTCTCGGCAAGATACGCGGTCACCGTGCTCTTGCCGCAGCTGCCGGTCACCGCGATGGTGCAGTTGAAATGCGATTCGCCGATCACCCGTTCGAGCAGTTCGGAACGGTGAAGCCGGGGAATCCCCTCCCCCGCGAGAAAATCCGGATTGTCCTCCTCGATCGCCGTGGAGTAGACCAGAAAATCCGGCCGGGAGGCGCGCACGCCGGAGCCGTCCTGCGGATAGATCGTGATTCCCTGCAGTTCGAGCGCGTCGATAATCCGCCGGTTCTCCGGGCGGTCCGCCCCGCGGTCACTGCCGGTAACCCGATAGCCGCTGTCGGCGCACATGGCGGCCAGTCCGCTCATGCCGATGCCGCCGATGCCGATAAAATGCAGATGAATCATCGTCCCCCCCCTTTCGGAAACAAAAGAGAACCCGTTCCGGCCGGTCCGCCGGAAAAGAGCAGTTCTCATGGTGTCTGCCTCGCTGTTTTTCCCTTGCCGGCTTCCAGCAATGCCGGATCCGGCTGAATGTTCAAATGACGCAGTACCCGCGTCATGGTTGCTTTGAACGTCGGCGCCGCCACCGTGGAGGCGTAGTAGGCCCCCTTCGGCTCATCGACCGTCACCAGCATGACCAGCGCCGGGGAGCGGGCGGGAACAAATCCGACGAAACTGGAAAAATATTTGCCCGAGGCGTATCCCCGCCCCGGAATGTATTTGCGGCTGGTCCCGGTCTTGCCCGCCACCTCGTAGCCCGGAATCGCCGCCCGGACCGCGGTTCCTCCCGGCTGGGTCACGCGAATCATCATCTCGATCAGCTGGCGGTGCGCCTCCGGGTGATCGAAGAGCGGAACCGGTTCCGGAACCGGCATCCGGGTGACCGCCCCGGTCTCCGGGTCGACAATGCGGTCGATCAGCCGGAGCGTCGGCAGTTTTCCGCCGTTGGCCAGCGCGCAGTAGGCGCGGAGCATCTGAAGCGGCGAAACACGCACGCCGTATCCGATGGGGAACCGGGTGATCGAAAGCCCGTCCCAGCGGCGGACCGGCGGCAGAAGCCCCCGGGTCTCCAGCGGAAACGGCAGACCCGTCTTCGACCCGAACCCGAACAATCTCAGCGCGTAATAAACCCGCTGTTCACCGAGCATCATCGCCACCTTCGCCGTGCCGACGTTACTGGATTTCTGGATCACCCCGGCAACCGTCAGCTTGTCGTAGGGGTGGGAGTCGCGCAACACCTTCCCGAGGTAGACCCACGCGCCCTTGTCGCAATCGATCACCGTATCCGGCGTGACCACCCCCCAGTCGAGCGCCTTGCCGATGGTGAAGGGCTTGATGATCGAACCGGGTTCGATACCATCCTCGGCGATGCGGGTGCGGGCCGCCGCCGCACTGAAAGTGGAGCGGTCGTTCGGATTGAAGGTCGGGCGCTGTGCAATGGCGAGGATGTTTCCGGTCTTCGGATCGGCGATCGCCGCGTAGAGTGTCGCCGGCTGCCACTTGGCATAGGTCGCGTCGAGCTCCTCCTCCAGAATCGCCTGAATCGGTTCCCGGACGGTGAGATAGATGTTCTTTCCATCCCGGCTCTCCTTGATGAGTTCGTGGAGTCCGTAGGAGAGCGGCAGTCCGTCGAGCGTGCGTTCGTAACGCTCCCGCCCGGTATCGCCAGTCATCTGCCGGTTCAGCTGTTTTTCCAGACCGATCTGCGGCACGTCGCTGTCGTCGACGACGTTGGTGTAGCCGAGCACGTTGGAAAGCATCGCCCCCTTGGGATAGGTCCGCATGTAGCCATCGCGGAAAAAGAGCGCGTTGATCCGGTTCACCCGGACCTGTTCCCGGATCTTCGCAGCCTCATCGAGCGACGCGCGCTTCTCAATTACCGCGTAACGGGAGGGCACCATCATCGGGGTGCCATCCGGATTGGTCAGCGCCTCCCCCTTCGCCCCCCGCTTGACACGCAGCGGATTGAGCCGCTTGTAGAAATAGTTGTAGTCGCGGCCGAGATGCTTGGCGAGAATGAACGCCAGTTTCCGCCGCTGCGCCTCCCCGGTCAGATTGCCGGGATCGGCGGTGATGGAGACGCAGGGACTGTTGCTGACCAGCAGGTTCCCCGACATATCGAAGATCTCCCCGCGCTTGCCGCTGGTGACGCGGGTGGCGGTGTACCGGGCCCGGGCCTTCTGCAGATATTCCGCATGGGACTTCACCTGCACGATGTAGAGCCGGGCGATCAGATACCCCGCCACCGGCACCAGCAGCAGAGCGGCCGCAAACTTCATGCGGAAGCGGATGCTGTCATTGCTGCTCAACATGGGCAAAATCCTGCGAACCTGGAACCGCGGCCGCCGGTCAATTGCGCGCCGTGTTCGGCCGGCGTGCGGGCGCCGGAACCGCAGTGGCTACCGATTCCAGCGGCATGCGGGCCGCCTGTACCGGAGAGAGAATGGCGATCTTGCTGACCTGACCGGGCGCGGCTTCGTGAAGCCGGAGATCGAACCGGGCGATCATCGCCCGGATGTGCGGCCAGGCGCTGAGCTGTTCCCGGCGGATGCGAAGCTGGGCGATCTCCCGTTCCGTCTGATGCAGTTCGCGCTGCGTCCGGCGGATGGAACGTTCCGTCTCCGTAATCTTCTGATTGAGGAAAATATAGATGTTGAGCAACCCGGCCACTGCGCCCACGACAAAGGCGAAGCGGAAGACGGCTGACAGTTTCTCTCCCAGCGACCCCTGCCGGGCAGGACGGGCCTTGCGGACACATTTCGCTTTTCCGGGTTGAATGTTCATGTTGTTTCTCCCTGTATATCCCACGTTATTTCATCGATTTTTCTGCAATTTTCTCTGCCGCGCGCAGCCGGGCCGGCGCCGAACGCCGGTTGCTCTCCAATTCATCCGGCTGTGCGGTGACCACCTTGCGGGTCAGCACCCGCAGCGACGGCGTCGCCCCGCAGACGCAGACCGGCAGTCCGGGCGGACAGGTGCATTCCGCCGCCGCGTCCCGGAAAAAGTTCTTCACAATCCGGTCCTCCAGCGAATGAAAACTGATCACCGCAATGCGTCCGCCGACCCGCAGCATCTCCACCGCCTCCGGCAGGACACGCTCCAGTTCGCCCAGTTCGTCGTTGACGAAGATCCGCAGCGCCTGAAACACCAGCGTCGGCGCCGGGAGACGCCCCTTCTTCGATTTGCCGAGCACATCGTCGCACAGCGCCACCAGATCGGCGGTGGTTGCGAACGGCTTCTCCTCCCGCCGGGCGACGACCGCCGCCGCCAGCCGGCGCGTACCGGAGAGTTCACCGTATTCCCGGAACACCCGGGCAAGTTCCTCCTCGCTCCCGCGGTTCAGGAAACGGCTCGCCGTGAGCGCCTCCCGCCGGTCCATGCGCATGTCGAGCGGACCGTCGGCCCGCCATGAAAATCCACGCTCCGGCTGATCGAGCTGCGGCGAAGAGACGCCGATATCCAGCAGGATGCCATCCACCTCCATCCAGCCCTTTTCGCGCGCGTACAGCGCCAGGTCCGAATAGTTGCCGCGCACCAGCGTCACACGATCCTTCGCAAATGCGAGCGTCTCCGCCGCCTTCTCCAGCGCGGCGTCGTCGCGGTCGATTCCGAGCAGTTCCAGCTGCGGATAGCGCCGGAGCAGCTGAGCGCTGTGCCCGCCGCCGCCGACCGTGCCGTCGATCAGACGCGCCGGAGCATCCGGAAACACGAGGTACTCCATCACCTCCCGGCTGAGCACCGGCACATGTTCAAATTCTCCGCTCACGTCTCACCTCTTGCCCAGAATTCCGCCCAGCAGCCCGGCGATGTCGCCGGAGTCGTCGCTGACCTTCTGAATCTCATCCAGATACATATTCAAACTCGCCTCGTCGTCCGGAACCACCCAGTTTTCCGGAGCGGTCAACCGGATGTGGGTGACCGCGCCAATCAGCTTGAGCTGAGTGCCGACGCCGATTTCATCGAGCATCTTCCGGTCGAGCGCGATCCGCCCCTGCTTGTCGCAGCGGCACTGCCGCGAACGCGACCCCAGATAGGCGAACGCCATCTGCATTTTCGGGTTGGCAATCGCCAGCTTCTTCGCCTTCTCGACAAACTCCAGAAAGGTCTGAATCGGCAGCAGCACCAGCGCCTTCCCGCGCGCGGGAATGAGCACCAGCTCGGTGTTCCCCTCCCGGTTCCGCCAGTCACTCGGCAGAGAGACCCGGCACTGGGCATCCAGTGTGTGGTCGTATTCCCCGAGAAACAATCCCTGGAACAGTGTTGTCGCGTCAGACGCCATCCCTAATCATCCCTATTCATACCTATCTATACCTATTTTACTACAAAAACTCACTTTTGCAACTCTGGAACCATTTTTTTTACCGATTTTTTCCGCAGAAAACGCTTTTTGCGCAAAAATTCGCCGGACCGGTTGAAAATGCGGAGAGGCAAGGCTAAATTGAAGGTGGGTCCACAGGGCAAACAGAGGTCGACGATCATGGCGTTAAAACGGCTCGGCAGTTCTGAAACGCTTCCGCTGATCCTGCTCGGCGGACTGCTCATTTTCTATGCCTGGAGCCTGCTGCACTACCTCGTGCCGGTCACCGGCGGAACCGATCAGAACGGCTACCACGTCTGCGCAAGAACCTTCAATCTGGAGGGCAGATTCTACCGGAAACCGATCGACAAACTCGAATTCATCGGCTCGATGTGGGTGGTCAACGACCGGGGAGAATACTATCCGAAATACCCGCCCCTCTATCCCCTGCTGGCCGCGGGAATGAACGCGCTCCTAGGTCCGGGCGGCGGCTTCTACGCCACCTTGTGGGGCGCGGTGCTCGCGGCAGCCGGAATTTTCGCGCTCGCCCGCTTCTTTCTCGGGCCGTGGTACGCCCTCTTCGCCACCGCGGCGGCAATCTGTTCGCCGGTGCTGTCGGCACTCGCCGTCACCAAGAACTCCCATACGCCGAGCCTCACACTCTTCGTCTGGGGAATGGCGGCCTTCTTCACCGCTCTCACGCCACAGAAGCGGGCGTGGCTCCGCTTTCTCACGGCGGCGATTGCCGGATTTCTGATCGCCTACTGCACCGGAATCCGCTACACCGACTTTCTGCTGATTCTGGTGCCGACAGCGGCGGCGCTCCTTTTCGCCCGGAAGACGAAACGCTGGATTCTCCTGGCCGGTCTGGCGGCGGGGGCGGCAATCCCCTTCGGCGCGATGGCGCTCTTTCACTGGCACGCCTACGGGGCGCCGTGGCGGAGCGGCTACTCTCTCACCGACGAGTCGAGCGCCTTCGTGCCCTCCTTCATCCTCAGCAATCTGCGCATCTACGTGCCGGAATTTTTCCTCTCGGTCGTCGGGCCGCTCGGTGCCTTCGCCCTGCTCTTTTTCCGGTTCCGGTGGCGACGGCTCCTCTTCTGGCTGGTCTGGATTGTGCCGACCTTCGTGCTCTATCTCATGTACTACTGGGCGCCGGAAGGGGGCGGCACCGGCGCGATGCGGTTTCTGGTGCCGCTGATTCCGGCGGTGCTTCTGCTCGCGCTGCTCTCGCTTCGACAGGTGGTGCGCCGTCTGCCGGGACGGCGGCTCGCCGCGCTCTCCCTCCTCGCCGTCGCCGCAGTGCAGTTCACCTGGGGGATCGTCGGTTCGGCAAAACTGTGCGAAAAGAAGGCGGTTGCGGATTTCCAGCATCTGGTCCGTCTGGAGGTGCTCCGCAACCGGATTCCGAAAGGAGCGGTCATCATCGCCAACGCGGGAATTCTCAACGAACTCGACTTCGAACGGCGCTGGCAGCTCTACCCCTCGTACCTTCTGAACGTCAAACAGATTCAAAACACGATCAGCCGTTCCCTTGACGCGCAGGCGGCGGGCCTGCAGAAGGCAAGAGCCCTCGATCTGCGCGATGAACTCGGCGGCCTCTCGTACGGAAAACTGTATGAAAAACTGCGGAACTTCTTCGAGGAGAAGCAAAAGTCCGGCCACCCCGTCTACTTCGTCGGGCGGACCTGGGAGGCGAACTCCTTCCGCCGCGCCTTTCACCGTCACTTCGAGCTGGAGGAGCTCGGGCTGATCACCGGAGAACGGCCGGCGCACATTCTGGTGCCGATCCAGCGCAGCGCCACCCGCTTTCTGCCGGATAAAACCACCGTGCCGATGCAGCTGGGCGAGATCGTCAAGGTCGGTGCGAAGCGGAAAAAGGTCCTGCCGCTGAGCGACTCCGAACGGGTTCTGCAGCAGGAGCGCCGCGAAATCATGGAGCGTCTGGCGCCCGACAACGACGCGGAGATCCGCCGGGATCTGGAGCGGCTCGAAGCAATCCGCGACGAGGTGCAGTCGCTTCGCCGCTCCGCCGCGGAAGCCAGACGGCGCGCCGAACTCCGCCGGAAAGCGGCGGAAAAGCGCAAAGCAGAAGAGAAGCGCAAGGCGGCGGAAAAACGCAAGGCCGGCGGGAAAAAAGCGGTGCAGAAGCCCGTCACTGCCGCACCGGTAAAATCCCGCCCGGCCTCAGAGAAGAGGTAGTTATCTCGCCTTTTCCGTCTCGTCCACGAACAGCCCCAGCAGAAAGCGGTTCCGCCAGTTCTCCGGCCCGCCCGCCCAGAACTCTTGTGAGTGGCGCCGTTCGCCGTCCGAATCGTCCACGGCGACATCGAATGCGAAAGTTCCCGGTGATTTCCTCCCGAGATTCTTCCACGGAATCCGAATGTCGGCCGAGAAGTCCGTTCCGGAATCCTGCAACGACCAGACGATCCCCTCCAGACTCAGATTCGAACTGCCGGTCAAAGCCTCCGGCAGGCCGTTCGACGACTTCGGCACCAGAAACAGCCGGAAACAGGAGTCGGTATACGCCTCCCGGTCAAGCCCCCGGAAAGGCTCCATATCCAGAAAAATTTCCACGCCGTCTCCGCTCCACGGAGCATCTTTCACCCGCCCGCCGCGCCGGTCGTCACGCACCTGAATCTGAAACGCCAGAAACTCCGGAGTGGTCCGCACCTGAATGTTTCCGTTTTCGCCGACGGCGAGCGTCTCCCCGGAGCGGCAGATCCTGCCGGATACCGGCTGAACGAAAAAGGATTGGATTCGTTCGCCATCCGACACGATGACGCGGAGCTTCTCCTGCCGTTCTGCGGGCGCCGGGAAGACAACCATCCGGATCTCCTGCGGCTTCAGCTCCAGCTTTTGAACGGGGGCGCCGGGAATCCGCATCGCCAGCTTCTGATTCTCGCGGGTGTTGTTCCCGATCTCAACCGCCAGCACCGGCGCGCCGTCCTTTCGGAAATAGCGGGCGCCGGTAACCTGAAACTTCCGGTGCGGCACCACTTTGAGCAGGTTCCAGTCCGGCCGCTTCTCCTTCCCCTTCAGATAGACCGGGTTGTTGTCGATCAGGATCTCCCGCCCGGGAAGCGGGTTGCCGAAGAGATCGTACGCAGACACCCCCTCCGGCAGAACCAGCGTGAAACGTTCGCCCCGTTTCAACGCCCAGCACGCCAGCAGTGAGTTCCCGTGACGGTCCTCGTAACGCCAGAGGCTCAGACCGCGCAGGAGATCCCATTTGCCCTCCCCTCTGCCGCATTCGAGAAAGCGGGCGAAGGCGTTGGTCGCGACGGCGTATTCGTTGGGGATGAAGGTGGAGGCGGCGTAGGCGGTCCATCTGAATCCCGGCCGGAGATCGACGCCGGTAATGCGCGGCGCCCACACCGGAATGCTCTGCGCCAGCCCCGCCCCGAGATCGATCAGGTAGCGGCGCACCAGATTGCCGACCGGGAAATCACTCTGTTCGGCCAACGGTTTGCTCAGCCCCTCCCAGTCTTGAATGAAGTAGAGTTCGGAATTCCACAGCGGCATTCCCGGGCGGTATTTGCGCACGATCTGCATCACCTCGGCGATCTGCTGTTCGGCCGGAACCGGCGCGTCATCCAGCTGTGCATTGTAGGGATGAAACGAAACCGCATCGGCATACTGAAATGCCCCCAGTCGACCGCACTCTTCGAGAAAACGCCCCAGATCCCCGTTCAGATCGCCCGTCGCGCAGAAGCCGACGACGGTGCAGGAGGGGTTTGCCTTCTTCGCCGCCCGGTATGCCCGCTTCAGGTATTCGGTGTACTGTTCCGGCGTGAGAAAGAGATTGGGTTCGTTGATGATTTCACAGTACGAAATGTCCTCTTTGTAGCGAGCCATGAATTCGTAGACGAAGGATTCCCACAGATCGGGCGGCGGGAGAATCCGCTGGAAGATGCCGCTGACTTTCACTCCGGTGTGTTCGCTCGCCTTACGGAGCCAGGAGTTGGCGATCTTATCACTCGCCCGGGCGACGAATTCCATACTGCCGAGCCGGGGCAGGATGTCGAGACCGTTCTTCCAGGCCCGGCGAATGATGTTGTCGGTGGCCCGCCAGTCGTAGCGGCCCTGTTCCGGCTCCATCCTCCACCAGGCAAAGAGGCCGTCGTCGTGGAGGCGGATCGCGCCGAATCCGGCCTGCCGGGTCCGGGCGAAGAATTCGTCCAGATCCATCCCGCACGCATTGAACAGTGGTTCCCGCGGCAGTCCATTCGGCTCCGGCGGCTGAAACCGGGTGGCCGACATGTGGAAGAGGTGGCCGTTCACCCCCGCGGAAAATCCATCCCGGAACGAATACTTTTTCTGCGGCAGGCGGCCGATCACCGCAAACAGCAGCGGCACTTCACCGGAATCCATCCGCAGTTCAAACGAGCCGAAGCGGGTCAGCTTCACTGGAAGGTCACACCTCCTGCTCTCCCCCGGCTCCAGAACAAATGAGAGAAGACCAAGCGTCTCCTGCTTCCCATGGAAACGATCGTACAGAACCGGTTCAATCCGGCGCTCCACGCGGCGGCCAGAGTAGTTCACCGCGCTCACGCCGAAACGGTTTTCTCCGGGGTAACGAACCGGTTTCCCTCGTTCAAAGGCGAACTCCACGTCGGCGGCCGGAGCGTACTCTGCCGGCTCCCCGGCGAGCTGCATCGCATCCAGCCACAGGGAACCGGTGTTCCAGTTCAAAACCAGGTTGCCGACCGGATTCGCCTCCGGAATGGCGGGGATGGCAAACGTGTATTTCCGCCACTCCGTCGTGACCTGAAACTCCTTCTGCCGGTTCCACCAGTGATATCCTTTGGCGTCATAGGTGCAGGAACGCAGCATCAGTTGTACGACGGCGGGTTTCTCCGCCTTCATCCAGCAGGAGAAATAGTAGCGTTTCCCCGGAGTCAACGCAATATCGTGCGAAGATAACTGCACGGAGTTGCCGCGAGGATTCGGCACGTGGAGGCTGTATCGCCCATGAATCCGGGTCGAAGCATCCCGCTCCGCCCGGACCGGGGTAAAGTCCGCGGCGGAATAGGGAATTGCAGTCGCAACGCTGTATTCCGCCGGCCCCAGCTCAAAACTGGAGTTACGAAGCAGATTTTTCCCCTCGACGCTGCCGAATATTCCGGCGGCGAGACAGCAGAACAGAACTTTTCTCATCCTTCCCACCTTCACGGGAGCTCTTCGAGCTCCACATCTTTCAACAGAAACTCCTCCTGCCCGGCCGGAATGGCAAACCGACAGCTCAGCAAGCCACGTTTCAGCACAGGATATGCGTCAACGCCGGGAAGCGTGAATTCCAGCGTCTCCTTCTTCCACTCGTTCGAGACCGGTTTCGTCTGCAGGAACGCCCAGTAGCGGGTATCGGGGAGCCAGCCGCCATCCACGCCGGCGCGGAAACTCCCCGGCGTTCCCTTGACCCAGAACGAGAGCCGGTATTTCCGCCCCGGCTGAACCGGCAGTTCCACCGAGCGCAGCTCACGCGCCCCCTTCCCCCGGCTCTGAAACGCCATCCCCTCTTCGATATGATCCTCGGTCGGCACAACCTGGTGCGGTTCCCCCTTCATGGTCCGGAATCCGGCAACCCCCTTCCCGGCATCCAGTCGGAACTTCCGGCAATCGGCCTCCGTCAACAGCTCCAATCGGGGCTGGCGGATCTGGAGTGTGTAGGGGCTCTTCCCCTCCGCAATCAGCGTAAGACGACACGGCCCGCCGGTCCGGAAATAGAGTGACGCAACACTCCACTCCTCCGTCGCCGGATACGCCGCGGACATCTGGTTGTCAAGCCGGATCTTGAGCGGCGTACCCGTTCCTCCGGGCGTGCGGTACTGAAACTCCAGCCGACAGACGCCCGCTCCGGGAATCTTCAGATCGGCGGATACGGCCGACCAGCGGGTGAAACGGCACTCCAGCTGTTCCGGCGTCGCGCTCCACCCCTGCGGCACCTTCCACTGCGGGAAAGGATCCAGCGCAACTGGTTCCGCCGCGGCGAGCGCGAGCATCCAAGCGGTTCCTGCAGCGATCAGTTTCTTCTTCATGCGAACGACTCCTTTTTTATTTTTTGGTCCAGTTTCCGTTGAATTTCTGTCGCCAGCTGACAGTCTCCACGTGGCCATCGATGAAGAGAACATTCAAATCCGTACCGCCGTGATTGATGTAACCGGGGTAGGTTTTGAATTCCGCATCGGCGAGTGCCATGCCAGGCAGATAACTGCCCGGCGTGTAGTCCGGGTAGCAGGAGTTCCGGTGCGGGCCCCAGAGATTGCCCCATTGAAACAGCGAAACCTTCTCCAGCATCACCGCACTTCCGGAAGCGATCTGCCCCTCTTTGCGCGGGACCCGCCCGCCGTCCTCCGTCTCCTGAATCGCCCCGCCGCTTTTGCCTATCGTCAGAACGTAGGAGGAGATGTACGAGGCATTCTCAAACGGCGCATTCCGGATTCCCGGACAGAAAAAAGCTCCCGTCGGCCTCTTGAAATAATCCGGTTTGAATCGATTCTGAACCGGCGAAACCTGACTGACATATCCATAGTTGAGATCGACGGAAGAACAGTATCCCTGATTTTCACCGGCGTACTCGTGCAGCATCATCCCGTTCTGACGCAGGTTGGAGACACAGGTGATTCTGCGGGCCCGCGCCCGGGAGGAGTTCAGCGCCGGCAGCAGGAGCGAAGCCAGAATCGCAATGATTGCAATTACGATTAATAATTCAATCAACGTGAAAGATCTGCTCTGTCGCATACGCCCTCCTGTCTATCTGGTTGAATTACCGGCTTTGATATTCCACTGCAGCGAGGAATCCTGCAACGGGGAATCCTGATGCTGCATTTCATTCCACAGTTGGTTCAACAATCGGGAAACAATGGCGGCAAACGGTTTCTCCGTCATCGTGGGCTCCCAGTCGTAGCAGGTGCAGCCGGTAATCAGCTGCAGATCCTCCGGAATCCGGATCCCGCGCGAGACGGCAAACTCCCGGACGCGGTCCGCCTGATGGAACCGCACCACCGCGCCGTCGACCGCATGCTCCCGGAACAGGGCTTCCAGCTGTTCTGATGGAAGTTCCTCATCGACGAGCAGTTCCGGATTCGGAGCGATTCCCGCCTCCTTCAGCGCGGCAAAATATCCGTCATGGCTCCGTTCGAGCCGGGGGCACTTCACAAAGAGAATCGACCGGCAGCCGCGATCCAGCAGAAACTTCGTCTTCTGGTATCCCTCGGTAAAGGGATCCATGTAGATGTAATTGCCGCACGCCGGCGGCACGCTGTCGAAGAAGCCGACGATCGGCAGAGCCCCCTCCCGGTGAATCCGCTCAAACACCGCCGTATGTCCGGGCGGAACCCCCAGCCAGACCAGACCGTCAAGGCCGCTGTTTGCAATATCGCTGTAGATCATCTCCGTCCCGGAGGTCATGATGAGCTGCACACAGGCGTCGTACCGGCGGATCTCCCGGAAAAACGCTTCCATGAAACAGGCGTCCTCCCGGTTGTAGAGCGCGTGCATCCCGTTCCGGAACAGCAGGCCGACAATTTTCTGCCGCCGCTCATCCTCCCGCATCGAAAGCGGATTGACGAAGTACCCCCGCCGGGGGCGCTTGATGAGATAGTTTCCGGCGACCATATCCTCCAGCGCCCGCCGGACCGTCTTCCGGGCAACGCCGAACGTTTCCGCCAGAGTACGCTCCGAGGGCAGCGGACACTCCGGATCCGCATGCAGCGTCAGATTGATGAAATGCTGACGCAGTTTGATGTACTCATGGATGTTGGAAGGCGCCATTTTTTTCTCCTTTGAAGGATACCAGAGGGTACCAGTCTGATATAGACTATACAGCTGTTTTTTGTTTTCGCAAGAGGGAAAAAGGAAAAAAAAGGAAAATTTTTTTCTCCCGGGTTGAGTCCCCCGTTATGGAAGCAAGAGACCGCAAGGAAGCGGTCCATTCACTCTGTCGAATGCAAAAAGCCCTTCCCCCTCTCCGGGGAAAGAGCTCTGTTTATCCGGTCCGAAAGAAGAACTTACTCGGCGCGAACCAGTTCAAAGAAAGGCGTATTGGCCCCTTTGAGTTTCGCCGTGTTGACCGAGAGGGTGAGCGCGCCGTTGCGGTACTCCACCGGCAGCTCCTCCTCTCGTTCCCCCGCGAGGGTGAGGGCGTAGAGCTTCCAGGTTCCTCCATTCCGGTTTTGGATGGAGAGGGTGAACTCTCCGGTCCTGAGCAGGCCCGGCCCGGAACCCGGCTTCACCAGTCTGGCACGACCGGCCCCCAGCTCCATGCCGGAGTTGACCACTTCGGTCGCATAGACGATCACCATCCGGCGGCTCTCCGGCAGCGGCAGAGCGTCGAGCGAAGTAACGCCCACACAGCCCCGGGTGGAGTTTTTCAACACCGAAACCGCTCCGAGACGTTCGGCCTTCCCCTCCGCCATGGCCACCGCCTCCGTGCGCGGCGTCACCACTTTGAGCAGTTTTTCGCGGACACGCATGGTGAGTTCCCCGGTATCGCTCTGGAAAATTCCCTTTGACGGAGCGCTGATGTTGTTCTGCGGCAGAATGCCGCGCATCTTCATCTCCTTCACCGTCCGGTCGAGCGAAAATTTTCCACCGACCGTCCGTTCGGAGACGTTGGTGAACCAGCCGTGAATTTCGACATCCGCGGCCCCCGCCGGAAGAACCGCGAGATCCGGCGTCCGCCCGGCGGAGATTCCCTTCGGCGTCGGCGCCCACGGGAAGGCCAGCGAAAATCCGCTCATCAGCGCCAGTTTGGTCTGTTCGCCCGAAGGAGCCCGCATGCCGTTGCCGTCACTTTCCAGAAACTCTTTCGGGATCGTCAACGCCACCAGCTTTTTCGACGGCGTCACGTCGCCCCGCAGAAAGAGCATGTTCGAAAGAAACTGCGCCGCCCGCAGAATCGGATTCGAACCGCTGCTGAAATTCTGGATCTGCATGTCGCCGCCCCGATTCAGCACCGGATGGGAATGAATCGCAAGCGAACTGAAATTCTGATAGGCGGCGTAGGCGTTGAACACCAGCCCGGCTTCGTACTGGTAAGGATTCCAGAAGCAGAAGTTGAACTCGCCGACGAACTGCGGCCTCCCGGCCAGCCGCCCCCCGGCCAGATTGCGGAAATATCCGGCCGCCTGCCCGATCGCGCTCGACTGATTCACCATCGATCCCACCTGGAACCAGTTGGTCGGGTGACAGAAATAGACGTGGTTGTCGGTCACCTGCAACGTCTCCCAGCCGGCGGCGGCACTGTTGAGCTGCCGCTCGCAGTTCTCCGTGGTCAGCCCCTTGTATCCGGCGGCGCGGATGACGCTCTCGCACCAGCGGTTGGTCTCCTTGATCCGCTCATAGCAGAAGATGGAGTAGTCATTGATGAGCGGACTCTTCCGGTCCGGAATTTCCACCAATCCATCCCCGGCCTTGCGCAGCGGCTCCGGCCAGCGGGCACGCGGCACATTCGCATAGCGGTTTTTCAGCCAGCGGTTCCAGACGGAGAGCACGAACTTGTGATCTTCCGGAAACTGCCGCGCTGCCTCCGCGTAGCGCCCCATGCCGAGGTACTGTTCGTTGTAATATTCGACCAGCACAATCGCCGGATCATCTTTCCACGCCAGCTTCGTATAGGGGTTGACGTGATTGAGCAGCGTGGTCGCGCCGTAGCGGAACCGTTCCTTCTCCAGTTCGCCCCCCATGTAAAGACGCATCTTATGCATGTTGCGCCGCCGGAAGGTCGCCTGATAGCCGCTGCCTTTGCTGTACAAATTGAAGGAGAAGACCACAAACTGAACGTAAATGCCCTCCTTCTTGAACTCCGAGATGATATAGTCCCAGCGGTCGAGAAATTTCGGTGAAATCTTCATATCCTGCTGTGAATCCAGCATCAGCCACTGGTCGAGCCCGTGCATGCGGAAGAGATTGTATCCCTGCCGACGGGCCGCTCTGGCGAAACGCGTCACCGTCCGCCGGAACTCGCGATCACCCGGCGTCCGCCAGACATCGTCGGGAAGAAAGCTGGTAAATCCATGCAGGCGGACCGGTTTCCCCGGTTGTTTTTCAAATTCGAGCAATCCGCTCCGGCCGACCACCGCCCGCCCGAATTTCCCGGCAGGAGCATCGATCATGGCGGAGAGATCCAGCGCGGTGCCCGGTTCGATCTGAATTTTCTTCGCGTCAATCGCCTTCCAGTTCTCATCGGCGACGAAACGGACCGGCGGCTCCGGGGTGCCCCAGACCAGTTTCCAGCCTCCGCTCCCGCTGCGCACTTTGACCGCGAGCAAATTCCGCCCCTTTCTGACCGGGAGAAGAACCTCATTGTCGCCGGGGGAGAAGGCGTTGCTGCCGTTGCCCTTTTTCATCGTCGAGCCGACCTTTTCTCCGTTGAGATACGCCTCAAAGAACCAGTCCGCGGCGAATCCGGCACGCATCATACCCGCCTCCGGCGCGTCGATCACGGAGAAAACCACGGCCGGCTCCGAGCCGACCCGCTGCCCCAGCCGGACAAAGTCAATCAGATGCCGCCTGCCCGGTGTCGCATCAAACGGAATCGTCAGAGAAACATCCGGCTCACCGACCGGCATTGCCCGGTAGGTGCCGGGATCCTTGAAATATACGTTCCAGCGGGAACCGAACCGGAGCGGTATTGTCGTAAATTGCTGAATGGAAACATCCTGGATCACCGTTTCTCCGGAAGCCGTACCGATCTGAAAACAGAATTCACTGCCCTCCCCCGCCTTCGGCAATCCGCCGGGAGAGAACACAAAGGAGTGCTCGGCTTCCCCCGGAGGCAGTTCAACCGTCCGCGTCAACCCGAGATTGCGCCGGGGATTCCGGCTGGTCCGGTAGGAGACGAAGATGGAGCCGCGCGTCTGCCGCTGTGTGGTGAAGCGGACAAGGTACTCTTTCGACGGGTCCAGCTCCATCGACTGCACCAGCTGAAGGCGACCGTTGTTATCCGCAAATCTCTGCGGCAAGACGGAACGATAACGATTGCCGGCAAAGGAGACCGGCGTGTTCTGCGAATTCAGTCCGCTCTGGCGAAGGACCCGCCAATGCCGCCCGCCATCCTGAAAATCTCCGTTTTTCGCCATTTCCCGGGCGGGGAGAGCAAGCACCGCAACAACGGTCCAGAGAACAATAAACAGTTTCTTCATCTTCAAAGGTTCTCCTGCATTTCCCTTCAGTTACTTCCACGGCTTCCAGAGCCGTTCGTCTTCAGCCACACGCGGCGGAAGACGGTAGAATTTCACATGGCCGTCGGCGAGCAGCAGATTGACTCCGTTGTGACGTTGCAGACCGAATTTTTCCGGCCCCGGCGACGCCTTGCTGGTGTCCCCGTTATTGAGCGACACGTAGATGAAGTTGTTGGAATTCGGAGAAGCCAGCGGACTCGGTTCCCCGACAATACAGGTTGCGGAGGGTGAAATGAAGTGATGGCTCTTCATTCCAATCATAACGCCGCGTCGGCCGCCGTAATAGTTCGGCATGGCGATCACCGATGTGGTATCGTAGCTGAACGGCACCCCCCACTGTTCCGCTTTTGCTCCGTTGTCGGAAGGGCAGAGCCAGACGGCAAACGCCTTCAGATTGGCGGTATTCTCCGCCGTGCGGGTCACCCACTTCAATCCCAGATAGGGACTGACCGGATAGGGAAAGTTCGCTCCCGGCACCGAAGCATTGCTGTTATACCAGCGATGCGGGAACCAGTCAGCATTATCCTGATAATAGAGCGCTACCGCCGTGCCGATCTGCTTGAGTCTGGCACTGCAACTTGAAATCTGTGCCCGCATCCGGGCTTTGTTCAACGCGGGCAGCAGCATCGACGCCAGAATCGCGATGATCGCTATTACGACGAGAAGTTCAATTAGAGTAAAAAAATTTGTTTCTCATAATTCTGCCCTTTGCCATTGTTGTTCCCCGCAGGAAACTGCTCGTGTTGAAATCTCACCATTGCTTAAGTATATTATACCGGGAAACGGCCTTTTTGAAAACATCAAATTTTGCCGTTCTTATATCAAAAATTGTCGTCGGGGAGAAACCGGAATGAGCGAGGAAGCCGAAAATGCAGTTCGATGCTTTGAGCATTGGAGTCGAACGCACGTTGTCTTTTATCATAATGATACGCGATTGACTGCCATGTTTCCCTTCAACCGGAGCATTCACAAGGAGAATGTCTGCCGAAGCATCAAACTCTGCGGCTATGAGCGTACCTGCCAGCGATTTGATCAGGAACAGCTGCTGGCCAATGCCTGGAAATTCCGGAACGGCGGCATCAAACTGTGCCCGGGCGGTGTATGGGAGTGGATTCATGCCGTCTACTGGCAGGATGATCTTCTGGGAATCCTTCTGGCCGGAAGCCGCCGGGCAAATTCAAAACTTGCACGGAAATATCCGGTTTACCAGAGTTCGGAGCCGCCCTGGCAACTTCCGGCCGACTGCGATGCCGACGCGCTCCTGCCGGTCGACGAAGCAAACAACGAAGATGAATGGATTATGGAAGGGCTCCGACAGCTGGCTGCGCGACTCCAGAATCTCGCCCACCGCCAATGCGAAAAGAGTCTCGGCGAAAACCGGTTGTCACAGGCAGATCGACTCAGGCTGCTCATTGACCGCTGGTACAGAATTAATGGATTCAACATCAGGTTTCTCGCCCGTCACTACCACCTGAGTGCAAGCCGGATGTATCATGTGATCAAGCAGGAGACCGGGAAATCTCTCAAAGAGCTGGTGAACGAAATCCGATTGGCAGATGCACGCAATCTGCTGGAACACTCCAGTTTTCAGATCGGGCAGATCGCTGATTACTGCGGCTTCTCGACGAGCGCCTATTTTTTCCGCGTATTCAAAAAAGAGTTCGGCATGACGCCGCAGGAATACCGGGAAACATTTCTACACGGCAAGTCCGCCTCGAACAAGCCGGAGAAAAACAGGAGATCCCCCTCCCCGTCTCGCCCCTGACCCTCTTCGCCGCCCCCTGCAGCATCCATTCTGCAAAGTCGTAATTCGACAGGGACTTCCCGCCATCTCGCGCCGGAGCGGGAAACCGGTTCGAAGCCTCTGCCATCCCTCCGGCGGGGGCTGTTTTCCCGTTTCGCCCAAAAGGTGACAAAACAATAAGTAATGTAACATCATTGCAATTGCTTTTCCTTGCAGTTTCGCCTATAATTAATATAACGAAACAATCGATAAGGAGACGACGATGACTACACTGCCGGGAAGTTTCATTGCAACAGGCAATATTCCCTATGCGACGACCGGGTATCACGAAGAGCCGCTGTCACTGCTCTTCGGCATGTGCAACGGCGCCATGCAATTCAACAACCGGGTCTTTCTGTACGGCGACAGACTGATCCGGGTGAACTTGAACTGGATCCGGGACTACATCCTCACCATGAAAGGGTTCCGGTACACGGAACCGGATCTGGTCAGCTTCCCGGACCTGCTGCTCGAGAAACAGCATCCGAAAGGCTTTTTCTATGAGATCATCGCCCCCCTCACAGACGGGCATTCCGGCCGGCCGTGGGTGGAAAACGGCGTGCGTCACCAGATTTCCTCCCCGGAATGCTGCTATTATGAAGAGGGACTCGACTTCGGTCTCTGCCGCCTCGAACTCGAGGCCGACATCGAATACCTGATGGTCGAAGGGGTCTACATGATCTGGCAGGCGACCGGGGATGACGACTGGCTGAAACGCAATCTGCCGCGGGTCGAAAAAGGGTTGCGCTACGTCGTCACCGATCCCCTGCGCTGGGATGCCGCTCACGGCCTGGCCAAACGGCCGCGCACGCTCGACACCTGGGATTTTCTGGACAGCGCCCGCTCCCAGACCGATCGGGAAATTCATCCTGACGACCCCATGGGAATCTTCCACGGCGACAACACCGGCTTGTATCACTCCAAACTGCTGATGGCGAAACTCTATCGCTATCTCGGCGATGAAGCCTCCGCCGTCCGGCACGAGGAGGAGGCCGCCGCGTTGCGCGAACGGATCATGAAGTATCTGTGGAACGGCGACTTTTTCCGCCACTTCCTGCCGCTGGATTCGGTGAATTACGGCGTGGACGAGGAGCGGCAGATGAGCCTCTCCAACGCCTATGCGCTGAACCGGGAGATCCTCGATTTTGACCAGAAGCGGCGCGTCATCGCCTCCTACCGGGCGATGCGGGAGAAATATCAGGGAGAATTTGACGACTTCCGCAATCTGGAACCGCCCTACCCGCTCTTTCACGGAATGAAGGCCGGAGCTTACGTCAACGGCGCCATCGCCCCGTTTGTCGCCGGCGAGCTGGCGCTCGGCGCGTTCGAGACCGGCGAAGAGGAGTACGGGGTGGACATTTTGAAACGGATGGGGCGCAAAATCAGCCGCGACGGAAAAGTGGCGTTTCTCTACGACTACTCCGGCAACGACATCGGCGGCGGACCGCGCTGCTGGTGCGGCGCCGAGCTCATGCATGCCGAATGCGCCGGACTGGCGGGGGTGGTGGACAACGGCAAACTGTTCCGCGACGTGACGCTTTCGCCGCGCTTCGTCGCCGCCGGGGAGAAAAAGGCACACGTCCGCCTCGAATATGCGGCGTCTGGCGCCGCAGTGGAATACCATTACACATGGGATGCGGCGAAAGGCCAAATCACCTTCTCCCTGCTCTCACAGCATGAACGGTGCCGTCTGCGGATGCTCCTGCCGAACAATGCCGGTACCCCCTCGTGCCGCATCGACGATGTACCGGTTCCCGGCCGCCTCGAACAGGTGGGCAGCAGCCGGTATCTGGTGATTGACACATTTCCGGCAGAAAAAACGGGGATCATTGATTTTGAATGATTTACGGAGTCATTCTACTTCTTTTAACCGGCCTTTGCTGGGTCGGGATCGGCATTACCGTCAGCCAGGCGGCGGCGGAACGGCTGGATATGAATTTCATCCAGTTCGGGGCCTCGCTGCTGGTTGCCGCCGCGGCGGCCGGTGCGATTCTGTTTCAGCCGCCGCTGGCCGGAACGTTGCATCAAAAAGTGCTGATCTGCGGAGCCGTCCTGCTTGCCGGAATGAGCAACTATCTGATGTTGAATCTGATGCGCTGCGCCATGGTCCTCGGGGACAATGGCGCGGTATGGGGCATCACGCAGAGTGCGCTGCTCTGTCCGTTCGTGATGGGGATGCTGTTCTTTCAGGTGGCGCCGACCTGGAACCGGCTGGGCGGTCTGGCGCTGCTTCTGGGAGGAATCTTCCTGTTCAGCCGCGCCGTTCCGCTCCGCGGGAAGCGGTCGCGGAAATGGCTGTGGCCGGCCTTCGGAGCGTTTGCCGCCTCGGGGTTGGCGCAATGTTTTGCCAATTTGCCGTCCTACTGGGGAGAGATCGGGATGAGCAGCGAACTGCGCGCCTGTCTGGTCCAGTTCGGCACCGTCTCGCTGTTTGCGCTGACGGCGCCGTTTGCGCGGCGCAGGATACGGCCGAAAGGGTGCTGGAAAGCGATTCTTCTGTTGAGCGTGGTGCAGATTCTCGCCTTGTTTTTCTTCTTTTACCGTGGTCTGAACATCGTGGCGGAACAGGGAGGCGGCTCGATCGGCTATCCGATTGCGCAGGGAAGCTGCATCGCATTTTTTCTGCTGTACAACCGGTTCATCCGGCACGAACCGTGTTCCACGTGTGTATTCTGGGCATTTCCGCTGATCTGCGGCGGAATCGTCCTGATGGCCTTATAGAACCGAGCAAGAATAATTTATTTGAAAGGAAGAGCTTATGAAGAAACAAACCAATCAAAAAAGCAGTATTTTCACCCTTATCGAACTCCTGATCGTCATCGCGATCATCGCCATTCTCGCAGCGATGCTGCTGCCTGCGTTGAACAAAGCGCGAAGCAGTGCACGAAGCAGCCGGTGTATCAGTAATTGCAAGCAAATTGGCTTTGCTGTTTTCGCATATGCAGCGGACTACCGAGATTTTGCTCCGCCGTTGCAATCGGATAGTTGGAGACTGCGGGCGTTTAATAACATTGTAGGTATTTTCAGACCTGCCGGACTTACAGAACTTGCAGAGCCAGGCATTCAAGGAAGATATTTATCTATTAAGTTGCTTGCCTGTCCGGAAATGCCTTCACAAAACATGACAGGCACAGGTACGGTCGACAATATTCGATATGACTGGTGGGTAATGAATTCGCATTATGGGATCAATGAGCACCTGTATGATGCAAACCGTATAAATACAGACGGGGGGAGCATTCGACTCGGCTCCATTCACTCTCCTGCCGCCAAGTATTTGTTAGTAGACAGTTGGAATAATACTTCTGCGAAAATTCCGAATATGAACCTCGGACACTGGCGCCTGAGCACAACTGCGTTCTCACAAACATCGACATCATATGCTACTTTTGCCGGACGACATCCCAACAACCGTTTTAATGCCGCGCGCGTTGATGGCAGTGTAAAGAGCGGGAGAGTTGATAATCCAGTGAATCCATATATTCAACTAGATCTACAGAGCTCATCCAATCCGACAGCATTTATCTATAATCAATAGAAAGATACAACAATGCAAGAAACAAACGGTTATCAGAGAAAAGAGACACCTTTGTTGAACAACTACGAGTAAAACAAAGTGATATCTCACACAGAAGGAAAAAATTGATGAGAAGACATATATTTATTTCAGTCGCTGTATTGTTTTCCCTCATGCAAATACAGGCAGCCAAACCACTCCAGCTGAAAAATCAAAATCTCATTTTGTCTTTTAATCCTGATAACGGTGCACTTTTAGAAATTTTAGCGACTGAAAAAATTCGTATTGCCTTAAAAACAGGCCCTCAACAACAAGTTCAAGAAAAAAACGGCGAGTGGAATGATTCCCCAGCAAAACTGAAATCATGGAAAACAGGAGAAACTTCAAAGGGCAAAACCTTGACCCTTCTGCTTCAACAGCCTGGCTGGGACATTGAATCCGTATATCAACTCTTTGGAAATGAATCGATGTTTTCACATTCAAGTATTTGGAAAAGAACCGCGAATGATTCATTTTCCACCAAACAGTTCCGCTATCGACTGAATGGACTTGTTATCGGTAATCCGGAAAAATGTATTTTGGAATACCCCAGTCACTGGCCGCCGAGAACTCGCAGGCTCACCTCCGAACCGCAACCGCCACGAGGGGATTCGGACCACATGCGTGGAGCTATTCTATACAATGAAGAAAAACGGCTGGGCTTGAGTTTCACGATGCAGACATTCCGCTCGGACTTCAGAATCGCGTCTCGTAACAACGGAAATACTGTCGATTTCTGGAGCGAGTACAATGGCAGAGCCGTGATGAAACCGGGTGATTCGCAGCAAACAGGGGAAACGCTTATCTCCATCAAACAAGGATCAAAACGAGAACTCGCAGCAAGCCTAGGCGAAGCGTGGCTGAAAAACGGTTTTACAGTGCTTGCACGTCCGAACTGGACTGACGGAGCAGTTCTCTATTCGGCATTTCCCCAAGGCTCGGTGAACTCGCGAGGTGCTGAAATCGGTGGACTTGAACCATTCCGGAAATATATTCTGCCTCGCTTGTCGATGCTAGGCATCAATATATGCTGGCTAAACCCTTTCAATGAAGGAGGTTATGCAGTTCATTCCTATTATCAATTTCAAAAGGGGGTGGGAGTGGAGCAGGACCTTGTCAATCTAGCTCGAGATGCTCACTCCAGAAAAATCAATATCTTAATGGACCTGATTCCACACGGCCCCAAACCCGGGAAACCTTATGCAGAAAAAATCCTGAAGGAACATCCTGAATGGATTTCCCGCAAAAGTGATGGTTCACCTAAACTCTGGTGGGGGGGATACGCGATGGATTACGCCTCTCCGGGCTGGCAGAAGGCAATGGCGGATCTTGCCTCCTATTATATCAACAAAGCAGATATTGACGGCTGGCGTGTGGACTGTGCACGTTATTCGCCCGACAATGAATGTCCAACCGACGGACGTATTCCATCTCAATCCGGTACGGAAGGCGCACTCAAACTTATGAAAACCGTTCATGAGTCGATCAATGCTCACAAGCCAGAAACAATTCTGCTCGGCGAGTGTCATACCTTAACTCATCTCTCCTCCATGGAATTCATCTATGACAGCGCGCTCGGATACAATGTGATTCCCTCTCTCCAGGGCCAGCTTCCGGAAGAATGGGTCCCGAAATTGAAACAATACATGGACCGGAATACCAGCGCAATTCCGCAGGAAATGTTCCGCGGACTGATGCACTTTTCTGAAAATCACGATATGCTCAAGAGTCTGTATCGACTTGGTGCAGGTCATACGAGGGCACTATTCTCCCTCAATTTCCTTATTCCCGGCATCCCTCTTGTCAACTACGATCAAGACAACGGATTTGGCCTTCATCTGAAAAAACTTGCTGCTCTCCGCAAACGGCCTGAATTCATCAACGGAGAAGCGCTGTACAAACAGACAGAGACAGACGCCCCAACCGTATTCACGTTCACGCGGCAACTTCCGGAACAATTTTCCGCTGTAGCAATCAACTTTTCAGGAACAGAAAAAGATGTGACAATGACCTGTCCGGAAAAAAGCATAAAAGCAGTCAAAAAAAACAGTCTAATTGGCAAAGAACTTTACGACAACGCCCCGTTTCTCATTCAAGGGAACAAATTATCATTCAAGATTCCTCCTTATGGGACACGTGTATTCGCATTCTCACAGGAATTTGAGAATGCGTCGTCGGCAATAACAACGACTCCAACAACCGTGACAACTCCAACAGCAACGAACTCAAAAACGATTCGGGTCTCAGAGTCCGGAGATTCTATTTTGGTGGAAACTCCATATAGCCATGCTGAATTTCGAAATGGCTTTCCTGTCTCATTAAAAGACCGCTTCGGCCGGGAATTTCTCTCGCCAATCCCATGGATCAATCAAGCGAAATTTGAAAAATGGAATATTGAAAAAAAAACGGAACGAATTATTTTACAGGGAAGAGGTATTTTTGGAAAAAACTCAACTCCCTGGGAAATCTCCTATGAAACCAGAAACGGATCTGAATGGAAAATCCGGCTGAAAACAAGTCATGACAGCAAATTGTTCCTTGAGCTACCACTTGCAGACGACCTGGACGAGTGGTATGCCGGCTGCCTGGAAGGACCGCTTCACGATTTTCCGGCGATCACGCATCCTGCAGGAGATCAGTTTGAACTACAGGAAACAAACCGCTGGCCCAATCCAACCTGGGAATTGATGATGCAATCAAAAAGCGGAATATTGCTTCAGTCTTCAATCATGCCGCTGGATCCTGAATATGGACAGCTGACATTTCGCGGCGGGAACACGTGGATGGGATTGCGTTTTGCCCCGGAAGACCATATTGAGTTGTTTCTGCGAGAAAGGAGCAAATGGAATTCCGGACTCACATTGCGGATTGCATCCCGCGACGGCAAGCCGTTAAATTGCGGATGGGATATCCGTCTGGATGATCCGCCCGTTTTCCGTACCCGGCCCATGACCGGTTCAGGATGGAGTTTGAATATTGACAGTACCGCACACCGCTTTTGCAATACGGCGTACGCTTTGACGCTCCGACGCAATCTCGGCGGAAATTTTTATCAAATGACGGATGCGTCAGGGAAAGAGGTCCTGATCAAAAAAACGGAACTTGCAGGAAACAATGGCTTTTTTCTGTCACAGCGAGATACTGAATCGGGAAAAATTCTGGAACGTCTCTGTACAAATACTTTGAACTGTGAAACAGCAATGAAGCAGTTTCGAGAGAAAAACAGAATTCATTACAATTTCTCCGGTAAAGTGAAAAGTCCCGCTCACTATTCCAGATATGATGCACGTACTCAGGTGGCCTATTCGATTGATTACTTGATGGATGAAACAAACAAACTCCGTCAAAACGTCAAACTGGATATCCTGCCTGATGCCAAACGCGAAGGCTCTCTTTTCTATGACTACACTCTACCTGAACCGAAAACAGTACGATTCGATAACAAAATATTCTTTCCGAAAAAGGGCGCATTTCTGACTGTACCGGCTGACAAACTCGGTCCAGGAAAATGTTTGACATTCCATATGAAAAATGGAACACAATGGTTATTTTCCATCCCGCAGTCTAAAGGGATTGTCGGAATCAGGCTGGAAGGCGCTCCCAATGGCAATACAATCCTTTCTGTCCGCATCATGGATCAAGTCAAAGGAACCAGTCATAGTCAAGCTGTGTTCTCCATTGAATTGGAAATCCTCTAATGAAAATATTATCTCTGTTTTTCTGCATTCCTCTGATTGTCGGCGGTTGTATGGTCAACTCTGATAAGGAGCGCGATAAGAGACTTCTCGACTATTATCAGAACCGACGGGGGACACCGGCTGAATATTGCGCCAAAATGGTGAAAGATTTCAGCATGGTCCGATATAGAGTTTCTCTGACAGGCGGAATGCCATCCTATGCAAAATCATTAGCTCGTAAAGAGCTGTGCAAGCTCGAAGCTGAAATTCAAAAAGGGATGGCTTGGAAACAGGCACTTTCGACAGCTGAGATTCCGTTTCAACTAACTCCCCCGACAATAGATGGAATAATTGCTCCGGAGGAGTGGAAACATGCACTTGTTTACAGAGGAGAATACGACTTGGGAAGTACACAGCAGCAAAATACATCAAGCAATTTTTATATTATGTATGACAAAAATTATATATATTTTGCCGCTCAAATTGAAGACCATGATATTCAACTTGATAATACAACGCCTCCATATTGGAATGACTCAGTGGAATTATTTCTGCGCCCCGATAATCGGCTCGATAATTATCTGGAACTTGTCGTTCCTCCGGAAGGCGAGCACTATTCTGCGTGGTGCGTCCAACCACCGGATCGACGCTTCGATATCAGCGTCAGGAAAATGAAAGGAATTACGACTGCGGCACGAGCAACGCCAAACGGGTATGAAGTAGAGGGGAAAATTGCTTTTTTGGAACTACCCGGGTATTTGCTTGGTAATCCACCGCATCCGGGAGATCCCATGAATTTCATGTTCGTACACTGTAATCGGACTTTTTCTGGCAAATATACTCGTTCGACGCCAATCCCTTTTCTCTATGACGGTCACAACATTTACGGGTATATTCGAGGAACACTTGGCGCAAGCACAAAATAAAACGTATCAATAAAGGAATCATTATGACACTCTATCCGACTCGTACAACAATTTCTTTGAACGGCATCTGGGATTTTGGATTTGCAGAAAACCGCTTTCTCGAAGATGTTCGCGAAGAAACTTTTGAATTTCGTGATCTGATCAACGTTCCCGGTAACTTCGATATGCTTCCTATGACCTTCTGCAAGCACGGCTGCGGAGTATACCGTCGGGAATTTTTCATTGCAGAAGACGTTTCCGATGCGTTGTTAAAAATCGACGGGATCGGGCTGCGGGGACGCTTTCAAATCGATGGAAAAATGATCGGATATATCAATATGCCCTATACTGGAGTTGCCTTCCATACCGGGGCCCTGGCAGCGGGGAAACATACGATTTACGCCGCGATCGACAACTGTTTTTCCAATGAAAAAATGAAGTTGTTTTTACCCTATTATGATTTCCGCGCCTTCGGAGGATTTCATCGTGGTGTGGAGTTGCAACTTCTCCCGGAAGGAATTTGCTTCGATCGAGTCCAAATTCGGACCTCCAACTACCGGACTGGTAAAGTAACGGCACGAATTCTCCTGCTGGGAAATTATTGCGGACCACTGGAACTGCATATAAAATTCGATACGGGAAACGAATTTCCATTGAAACTGCTATTTGTCAATGGAGAAGCAGAGACAAAGTTCACTGTTCCCGGATTTAAGCTCTGGTCTCCGGAGAACCCGCAGTTACATTCATTAACCGTTCGTACAACCTCGGATACGATCACAGAAACTTTCGGAATTCGGGAAATCCGAATCGGCAATAAGCAACTGGAGTTGAACGGGACACCCATTCTTCTAAAAGGGTTCAACCGTCACGAGGAGGATGGAAGCAACGGCGCTGCCACGACTTTGCAGACAATGCTGACTGATCTTCAACATCTGAGACAGTGCGGATGCAATTTTATTCGCGGCGCGCATTATCCGCAAAACCAGACATTTCTTGATCTGTGCGATCGTATGGGATTCCTCGTCTGGGAGGAAAGTCTCGGCTGGGGAAACAACAAACAAATACTTGGAGATAAAGATTTTATCAAACTTCAAAAAGAACAAGCCATACATATGATCCGCCACAGCATCAATCACCCCTCCGTTATCATCTGGGGCTTCCTGAATGAATTCGATTCTTGTTCGCAGGAAGGCCGAAACCTATGCAAGGAGTTGGTGGACCTGATCCATTCAGAAGACAACAGCCGTCCGGCCACCTTTGCCTCTCGTTTTTCCACCAGCGATGAATGCTTTGACCTGGTCGACCTCATTGCCTGCAATACCTACCCGGGATGGGCGACGGAAAACGCCTGCGAGCCGGAAGAAATGATCCGCCCCTGTCTGGATAAAATTATTCAATATTGCCGTTCAAAAGTCCCCGCAGAAAAACCGATTCTCATCAGTGAAATCGGCATTTGCGCAATATACGGAGCTCATGATCCAGCCGCGACGCAATGGAGTGAGGAATTTCAGGCGGATTATCTCTCACGCGTAATCCGGGAAGTATTCGCCTCCGGAGAAATCTGCGGTCTATCGCTCTGGCAGCTGAACAACGCCCACACCTATCACCGCCAAGGCGGCTGCCTTCGTGTCAAGCCTCTTGGTGAAAATTCAGCCGGAGTCTACGACCTCTATCGTCGCCCCAAACTGGCGGCTCAAGCTGTCAGCGAACACTTCCGTGCTCTTCCCGAAACATGTCCTGATAAAGGAAAATAAAATAGGGAGACATCTGCGCAAACCGCGATGAAACAACTTTGGAAAATTCCATTTCTGTCTGCTCACATCTGCACAAAATAAGCAGAGATGTGTAACAGGAAAGAGAAATTACTTTTCGGAGAGCAGATGGGACACTGGAGAAAAAGTCCAGGACGGGAAACAGGATTTTCTCCTTTCCCGTTGCAAGTTTTTCCACCTTTGCTCAATTGAGCGAAGGTGGAAAAACATATGAGAAAAATTTCACCGTCTTCCAGATACAATATACACATCTCCCGACAAAAAAACATTTGCCAGAGAACACGGCAGACTCCGGTCAGGAAAGCTCGCCGCCGGGGTCAACTTTGCTGGAAACCGGAGCGTTTCCGTGTTATATTCTCTGCGGTTCCCCTGCCCCGGCCCGGGAACCGCAGGGAACAATGTATCCGGGAACGCAGCGGGAGCAGCCATGACCGTTTCAAAGCGACGCATTCATCGAGTGAATTTTGAGCCGCAGTCGGAAGTCTTCCGGAAAGGGGTCCCGTTCCACATGAACTCCGAATCGTGGGACTACGGCCGAAACCACGCCATCCCCCTGTGGACCGAATATGTCATCTACCCCGCCATCCTTTCACGCGGATACAAATTTCTCCAGCTCCACCAGACCATGTCCTCCTTCGAACTGGTGCTCGAAGGCTCCATGACCTTCCAGCTCGACGATACCCGGCTGGAGGTGAAAGCCGGCGAACTCTGTCTGATCCCCGCCGGAAAAACCAAGAAACTGGAGGTGCAGGAGGATTGCCGCAAAATCGTCTTCGGCATCTGCGGTCAACTCCACCTGCCGCTGCTCGCCACCACCGGCATCCTTTCGAAAAGTGTCATGAGGCTCGGCAATCTCGATCCCATTCTCGCCATTCTCAAGGAGCTTCACCGGCTCCTCAAGGAGAAGTCCGAACGCTCCATCTCCCGTATCTCCGCCCTGACCATGGAGCTGGTCATGGAGCTCAGCCGGGAATCCGGAAAAGTTCCCGATCCCCAGCTGGCGGATGCCCTCCACTTTCTCGAATATCACCAGTCGGAACCCTTTCACGTCAACGCCCTTGCCGCGGAACTCCACGTGACGCCGGATTTTCTCAACCGCCTCTTCCTGAAAGAGCTGGGCATTCCGCCCAAACAGTACCTCATCGAACAGCGGATGCTGCTGGCCGCCACCCTTCTGGCTTCCACCGCCCTGACCGTCCAGGAAATTTCTTCACGGTGCGGTTACAAGACGCAGTTCTCCTTTTCGAAAGAGTTCCGTAAACGCTACGGCCTCTCCCCGCTGGCGTTCCGGAAAAACAGCCGGCAACGCGAATGCATGAATATGACATGATTCTTCAAATTCAGGACATATAATCTCTCTTTTTCGTCTTGCGGATTGCCGACGTTTCAGGTATAATATTACAGAAACCTGGAAAGGATGCATTCCGATGAAAAAACGTCGCATTTTTACGCTGATCGAACTCCTCATCGTGATCGCCATTATTGCGATTCTCGCCGCCATGCTGCTCCCCGCCCTGCAGAAGGCCCGAAGCAAAGCGCATGAAATCGCCTGCAAGAACAATCTGAAAACCCTCGGGATCGCCGTCAGCGCCTACGCCGTGGACAACAACGACTGGATGGTCCCCAGTCAGACACGACTTTATGTGCAAACCTACGATCCGGAATATCAATGGGTCTCTCTGTTGATTCCCTACGGCGCCCCCTATTCGCGGAAACGAACCGCCACCACCGTCCACCACTGCCCGGCGGAAACCCGCACAACGGTCCACACCGATTACGGCATCAACACCTGGGTGGATGGCAGTTACGACCCCGATCACCCTCAGCCTTACAAGCATATGCTCCGGCGCTTCTCGCAGTTCAAGAACGGCAGCCGCCTCCCCTTCATCGCCGAAAACGGCGGCCGCTGGCTGGCCCGCTACCAGAAGGTGACGGAGTTCGCGTTTGTCCACGGCGGCACCGATGACCGCATTCTGGACGAGACGGTCTCAACAGAATGGACCGTCGGCCGCGCTCTCGGCCTCAAGGGCCGGGCCAACATCATGTTTGTGGATACCCATGTGGAGGGCCGGAACTTCCGCGAAACGTACCTCAAGAACAGTGACGAGCTCTTTCTGCACGACAACAACAACGTTCCCGCGGGAACACTCCACTTTTAATCTGCAACCAAGTCAGGAAATTCACCATGAAGCATCTCTCCAGAGTTCTGCTGTGTTTCTCCGCCCTCGCGGCGGCGGACATGCAGGCGGAAAACCTCTTTTTCAACGGCTCGTTCGAACTGGGCAAGTGCGGTTACTCCTTCGACCGCTTCTACCGCCCGAAGGTCAATCCGAAGCTGGAAACCAATCTGCCCGTCATCGACCCGACGACGAAAACCGAAGGGAAGGTCTCTCTGCGGATCGACAATCCGTTCGGCGAGGAGTACCGGTTGCAGTGCCGGGATTTCCTGCTGCCGGCCGAAGCGGAGATTCATGTCTCGTTTCAGGCAAAGGGGAGCGGCGCCATCAACGCCCAGACCGATTTCCGCGCCCCGGGGAAACCGCTCAATCTGCAGGGCAAATACTGCCGGCTCACCCCGGAGTGGAAAAAATATGCGTTCACCTTCCGCACCGGGAAGGATCAGGGGGGCGGATACATGCTCCGATTCGAGCGCCTGCCGGGCGATAAGGGCAGCCTCTGGCTGGACGACATCCGCGTCTCTGTCGCCGGCCGGAGCGACCTGTACAGCGGGCTCGAGGCCGGCGTCGAACCCGGCGCCCCCGTCTACGACCGGGGCGAAACCGCTTCGGCAACGCTCCACATCCGGAATACGACAGACCGGCCGTACTCCGGGAAAATTCCCGTTGTGCTGCACGACGACTACTTCAAGACGGAGAAACCGCTCTTTCTGGCGGAGGTGAGGCTCGCTCCCGGAGAAAGCGTCGCGCTCCCCTTCTCCTTCCAGGCAGACCGGATCGGCGCCTTCTCCCTCTCGCCGCAACTCCCCGGCGGCCGCTCCTACCACGGGAGCATCGCGGTTCTGGGCAAATACACGCCGCGCAAGCTCGATTTCACCCGCGACACCTGCGTCGGCTTCAACGGCGGAACCGCCAGCCGGTTCGTCGGCAAAACGCAGGAGCTCTGCTACCCCGCCACCAACATGAATCCGGATCAGCGGCTCGGCCTGATGGCGCGTCTGGGCATCCGGCTGCTGCGCTCGCACGACAGCGGCTATTCGATCGGCAGCTGGTATCTCTTTGAACCGGAACGCGGTGTGTACAACACGGAGAAATTCGACTTCGATCTGCCGCTGTACCGCAAGCATCACATTGAAATGCTGGCAGTTCCGCTCAACTCCGACTTCATCGAGCGGCGGTACGGATTTGAAACCTACCGCTTTCGCGACTGGCTGCTTCCGCAGTGCGAAAAGGTGAAATTCGGCAGACACAACCAGCTCTATCCGCCGAAGGAGGAGTTCCGTCGCTTCATCCGCGAATACGCCCGGCGCTCGGCGGGGCGGATCCGCCTCTTCGAAATCTTCAACGAACCCCAGTTCTGCATGGAGATCGGGCGCTATCTCGAATATCTGAAGATCGCCCACGAGGAAATCAAACGCGAAATTCCGGACGCCTGCATCATCGCCTTCTGTTCCACCAGCGACAAGGGCGAAAACATCGCCAAATTCACCGTCGACGGGCTGAAGTCAGGCGGCGCCGCCTGGTGCGACGCGATCAGCTTCCACCCCTACGCCACGCCGCAGATCGGCTCCCCCTACCCCGCGGATGAGCAGATCCGGGAGTTTCACCGCCAGATCGCCCCCTTTCACGCGCCGGTGACGTGGAACACCGAGCTCTTCTATCTCCGGCAGGCGGATTTCCGCGATCACTACACCTCGTCGCTGTTTGAAGCGCACCACGCGGCGACCCGGTTCCTGACCGATCTGGGTGAAGGGGTCACCCAGAGCTGCCCGGTCCACATCGACTCGGTGTGGAAGAAGACGATCCACGAGCGCTTCCGCGCTTTCGTCTCACTGAACGGCACCGACGGCACCTTCTCCGCGATTGGTGTGGCCTACAATCCGCTGGCGCGCTTCTTCGAAGGTGCCAGACCGGTGGATAAAATCCGCTATCCGAACGGCATCATCTGCTATGTGTTCACCCGCGACGGGCGCGAAATCGCCGCGCTCTGGAACTACGCGTCGCGCCGGGACCTCTCCGCCGACCTCTCCGCATTCGACGTGATGGATCTCTTCGGCAACCCGGTTCCGGCGACGGCACCGCTGCATCTCTCGGCTGCCCCGTACTATCTGCGGCCGAAAGAGGGCCGGAAAAGTTTCGGCAATCAGCTGAAAAATCTGGAAATCCAGATGGAGCAGCTCATTCAGGTGCAGCGCGCCGCCCGGCTCATTACGGAGAAATCCGGCAAGTCGCACCTCCGCGTAACGCTCTTCAACACCGGCAATCGTGCGGTGAAGTGCAGCGCCGGCCTCGGCGGGCGTCTCATCTGCCCTGACGGAATCCACTCCTTCACCATCGACGCCGGCAAATCGCTCACCCTCGATCTGCCGTGCGAGGTCAAAAGTGCCGCGGGCGAAGCGTATCTCGGGCTGATCGCCGACGGCCGCTCCAGCCGGGTTCCGCTCGAGGTGACGGAGAATCCGGCGGCGAAGGCGGGGAGCGAACAGAGCTTCCGGAGCAAAGACGGCAAACTGGAAGCCGCCTTCCAGCTTGAACGCAAGGGCAAATCCGTCGAGCTGGTCGTCCGCGTCAAGGACGCCACCAGTTCCGGCGCGGAAGCGAACGGTCGCGCCCTCTGGGATCAGGACTGCATTGAACTCTTCTTCGACCGGAATCCCGCTCACTCCACGCTGGAGCATCCGGAAAAGTACACCGGGGAGGTGTTCCGGCTGTTTCTCCTGCCCCGCTGGAAGGCGAACCGGATCCACTTCATGAACCATCCGGTCAAAACAGCCGCCATCGATCTGCCCTGCTCCGTGGAGACGACGCCGGAAGGATACACCGTCAAGCTGAGCATCCCGGAGTCGCTGCTCCCGGCGGGAAACAGGGAGCTGGGCTTCGAAATCAAAGTGGACGATGCGGAGAGCGCCACCGGCAAACCGGTGCGTGAAGCGTACTGGGCGAACGGAAAGCAGCCGTTCCGCAACCGTCTCGCATTCGGAATCATTCATGGACTGACACAGGAGGAGAAACAATGAAATCATTCAATCTGTTCGCCCCCGCTCTGCTGTGCGGGCTCGCCCTTGCGGCGGAAACCCCGGTCACGCCGGAGATCACACCGCAACGGGAGTGGAAGAAGAGTGCGGAGAACACCTTCACGATCCAGCGCACCGCCGCCATGCAGGGAACCGCCTCGCTCATCGTCAAGGCGCCGCTCAAGCCGGAAACCTTTTACGTCATCGACTGGGAGGCGCGCGGCGACCTTCCGGGCAGTGACGGTCAGGGGCAGTTCATTCTGGATCTGGACAACAAGGTGTTTCCGGTTTTCGAAGTCGGCAAAGAGTGGAACCGCTACCGGAACTGGTTTTATTCCGGCAAAAAAAGTTCCGGAAATGTCACCTTCTACCTGCGCGGCGGCAAAGAGCAGTCGCTGGAGTTGCGCAACATCGCCCTGACGGAGCTTTCCCCGGAGGATTGCGGCAAAGGTTTTCTTTTCGACTTCGAGAAAGACAACACGCTCCCCGGCCACTGGAGCCGCTCCTGGGGGCAGAAGAAGTTCGCGGCGAGCGTGGTGAAATCCGATTTCATCAACGGAGAAACCAGCATGAAGCTGGTTTCGGATGGTGCGCCGGCGTCGATCTCCTCCGTCTCCCTTCCGATGATCGGCGGAGCGAAATACAAGGTCAGCTTCTGGGCGAAGGGTTCGGCGAACGGCAGTCTGCTCTTCATCTTCAACTCGAACAATCAGCGGCTTTCCGGCAACCAGCCGCCGATCAACCTGCTGCGCAAGGATTGCGCGATCGAGACGCAGTGGAAGGAGTATTCGTTTGAAGTGACCTTCCCGACCGATCTCAAAAAATATCCGAACGCGGTCATTCCGATGGCGAATCTGGTGATCTCCTCCAAGATTCCGGAGGTTCTGCTGGATAATTTCAAGGTGGAACCGATCAAATAAGCAGACGTCATCAATACATCGCACCAACGGTCCGGGGCGGAGAACTGCATTCTCCGTCCCGATTTTTCTTTATCCATTATTATATCCTTCTCAACAACGTCTTACAACTTTTCACGCTCCATCTTTCCCGGCGGCGCCCCCCCGAGGTTCTCAAGGTAAATTTCCCGCATCGATAATAGACAGGATATACTTATCCAAGTTCAGGATATATAATCGCTGTTTTTTCTCTTGCGCTTTTCTCCGGGTTCAGGTATACTATATGACAAACCGGGAAAGGAGGATGGATCCTGATGAAAAGAAACCATTTTTTTACTTTAATTGAACTCCTCATTGTTATTGCGATCATCGCGATTCTCGCGGCCATGCTGCTGCCGGCGTTGAACAAGGCGCGGAGCAAAGCGCAATCGATCAGCTGCACCAACAACCTGAAACAGCTGGGAATGGGTATGGCCATGTACTGGAGCAATTATGAGGATATGCTGCCGAAAGCCGACGTCGCCTCACCCTACTGGTCCTACCTTTTCTGCCATCTGAAATTCGTTTCAATCCCGGTGATGCTGTGTCCCTCGGTTCCGGATGACTGGTACGGGAAAAAATGGAAGGGCGATCTCTGGAACACCGTCAACAAAACCCCTTACGACAGTACGACGCACAACACCTGGGCCTTCGTCTGCTATGGATACAACGCCCAGCTCGGCGGGGAAAAAATGGCCCGGGCCAAACAGGCGGCCAAACTGATCCTTCTCGGAGATTCGAAGATGGGCAACGTCACACAGAAAAAGAACTGCTTCCGCATCAACAACTACGCCGATGAGAGCAACTACTATCTTTATGTCCCCCACGGCGGACTCAGGGAATGCAATCTCATCCATGCGGATTCTCACGTGAAAACCTACCGCAGCCGGCAAACCATGTTCGGCGGCGTACAGGCTCTCTACGATGAGGTGTGGAATGATTCGGCCATGTGGAAAATTCAATAAAACTGGAGTGTAAAATGTTCTTTCGACTGCTGATTTTGTCTCTTTTTTGTGTTCTCTGCTCCGCTTCGGATGATTTTTCCAGCTTCCGGCCGGACCTTTCGACCTCCGACCCATACCTGCCATACCTGCGCCGGATTCCGCTCTCCGGCGTCTGGGAGGGGGCGGTCTGTTTTTCCAAAAACGCGGATGAAATCCGGAAATTTCAGTCACGGCAGGAGCACGCGATGCAGAAGATGCTGGTTCCGGAAGCGCTCCGGGCCGACGGCAGCAACTTCAATCTCGCCGTGGCGGCGGTCTATCGGAGAGAGTTCGAACTGCCCGCGTGGAAGCCGGACGAGCGGGTGCTGCTGACCTTCGACGATGTCGTCGGGGAACTCACGGTCCTGCTCAACGGCCGCGAAGCCGGGCGCAACCATTACAAATACAAAACCTATCAGGGGCCGGAGGGGGAATTCCTCCTCGATGTGACGAAATATGTCCGTGCCGGCCGGAATGAAATTCAGCTCAAATTCCACCACAGCGGAGCGCTGCTCAGCTGGGGATTTAATCGCGGAATTTACGGGCTGGTCTATCTGGATATCGTTCCCGCGGTCCACTGTCGCCGGATTCTGGTGACCCCTGATCCGGATCGCAAAGGAGCTGCGGTCGACTGCCTGCTCGCTGGCGGCAATGCCCGGGCGGCGCAGGGGGAAATTTTCGAGTGGAAAAGCGGGCACATTGTTGCGCAATTTCCCCTCAGGAACTCCTCGAAGACCGAATACGGCCCGATGCTCTCCGGCAAAGTCCGGGTGCCGTCGGCCCAGGAGTGGTCGTGTGAATCCCCGAAACTGTACGGTGTCCGGGTACGAAACGAGAAAGGTGACGTCATGGGCGTACAGCGGTTCGGCTTTCGCACCTTTCTGGCGAAGGACGGCAATCTGCTTCTGAACGGCAAACCGGTCTATCTGCGCGGCGTTCTGCCCAACTGGTTTGTTTCCCGCAATGCCGTCTACGCCTTCTCCGCGAACCCGGACGATGTTGCGCGGCGCTATTACGAGCAGTACAAGAAAATGAATATCAATGAGATACGACCAAACACCATGACGCTTTCCCGCCGCCAGTACGAACTTCTGGATGAGCTCGGATTCCTCGTCCGCGACGAATTGAGTTATCCGCGCGTCCTTCTGAAAAACAGCACCCGGGCGGAACATATCGACACCAAACTGTACGGCTATGCCTGCGACGAAAAGGGCGATCTGCATCCCCGGTTCGTCAGAGAAACCGCGGAGCGGCTGTTTCGCTACTACTCCCATCCCTGCATCGCCTCGTACAGTTTCGGCAACGAGTTGCGCGACTACTCGCCGCGCGTGACAAAGATGCTCAATCACATCTACGACCTCTACCGAAAACTGGATAAACAGCGCCGCCCCTGCATGAGTTCCTCCGGCCGTTACTGGTTCACCGCCAGCAATATCCGTGAACTTTACGACAAGAAGGAAAAGTACGACTTCATCTCCGTCCACGACTACACCGGAGGTGCCTCCGGGCTGCCCTTCACCCGCGCCGAGGAGGTCGGACGCGCCTTCGATCAGGAGGCGGCCCGGGTTCACGCGCCGCAGGGCATCCCGGTCGTCAACGGAGAGTGCGTCTATTTCGTCGACTTCTACTATCAGCAGAAAAAGATCCTGGACAGCATCTGGAAATCGCCGGACGCTCCGGAACCGGAATGGGACGCCTGTCTCGATCTGCTGAACCACTGGTATGCGCGCACCCCCAACGCCAAACTGGTGGCCTACCTTCTCCGTCAGTTCGGCACCCGGAACTTCAAATATGACTTTTCCACCTGGAGAGCGTATTATGTCGAGCATATTCTGGAAGCCAACCGCAAGCTCTGGCCGGGCCGTGACGGGTTCGACATTCTGATGACCAATCACCGTTTCGATTTTTTCCCGCTTCCGCAGAATTTCTATCCGTTCGACCGAGCGGAATTCGGCTGGAGCAAAGAGGCGGAAGCCATGCGCCGCGCCTGCGCTCCGGTCGGAGCGTTCACGGAGATCGTCAAAGGCAATCTTTTTACCGGGAACCTCTACCGGAACCGCATGACGGTAATCAACAACTCCCCGTGGGATCTCTCCCGGCTGACGGTGACGTTGCAATTGACCGGAGAAACCGGCCTGCTTCAGGAGCAGAAACTGGAAACGGGCGCGCTGAAAACCGGCGAAAAGAAGATTCTCCCGTTTCAATTTTCTCTGCCGGAAAAGCCCGGGCGTTACGAACTATGCTGGCAGATTGCAACGGACGCTCCGGTCGACCGCCCGGTCTATTCGGAACGTTTTCTGCTGGAATCCGCTGCAAAAATCTTTGCTCCGCTGAAGACGGATTACCGGAAAATCGCCCTCTTCGACGAAGCGGAAAAATTCGGCAAACTCAAGCAGTACTCCACGACCCGCCTTTTGAAGCGCTTCGGCGTGAACGCGCAGCCCGTCGGCGAACGCGACGACTGGCAGTCGTGCGATCTCCTGATCATCGGAGCGGATTCCATCGCCGGGAATGCCGTTCGAAAGCAGGCGAAGAAAATCCGCTCCTATCTGGAGAACGGCGGCCGCCTTCTGGTGTTCGAACAGAATTTCTCCGGGCGCATTCCCTTTCTGGAGGAGCTGGAGTACCGTCTGGCCGGACCGGTCCTCTTCTGCGAAACGCTCCAGCGCCGTCATCCGCTGATGAAGGATCTTCCGCAGGAACGGATGTTCCTCTGGAACCAGCAGGATGGCAGCGTCTACCACAACTTTCTTCTGCCTGTATCGCGCTGCGCAATCGGCACCGGCGGCAACACCGGGGGCTGGGGGACCGACACATACGGAATGGTTCAGGCACATATGAAAGTGGGGAAAGGCGATATTCTCTTTGTCCAGGCGGAAGTGACAAAACTGGCGCGGCGGGATTCCTCCGCGGCAATTCTGGCCCGGAATGCTCTGACAGTGATGCTGACGGAATCGACCCGTTCCCTGGCCCGTGCTTATACTGGAATGGACGAGCGCAAAACCAGGTCGATTCCACCGGAATGTCTGTTCCCTCTCTCCTTGAAAAGCGCCGCCAACGCCTCCTTCGCCGACCGGGTCGCCGGAGACCGGCAGGGAGCATGGAACGATCAGGGGCCCGAGAATGATCTGAGGGACTTCCCGACCGGCGTCTGCGAATTCGGCGGGACGCGCTACTCCATTCTGGATCCGAAGGAGAACGGCGGCATGTCCTGTGTGGCGGTCTCCGCACTCCCCGGCACGCATCTGCCGAAAGAGAGCAAACCGATTCCGGTCAACGCGAAACTGAGCCGCATTCAATTTCTGCACACCTCGGCCTGGACGCCCCGGCGGGGGACGGAAATCGGGCGCTATCTCGTCCGGTACAGCGACGGCGGGGAACGGGAGATTCCTCTCGTCGTCGGCGAGAATATCGGCGACTGGTGGGGCGCGCCCGGGCAGAAACTGAAGAACGCGGAGTGTCTCTGGAGCTCCGCCGGGACACGGAGCATTGTCGGCGTATTCGGATTTGACTGGGACAATCCCGAGCCGGAACGCTCCATTGCATCGATCCGGCTCCGGGTGGAACATCCTTCCATTGTCGCACTCTGCGGAATGGTCGGGAACAAACTGGAAAAGGAGAAAAAATGAGATTCTTTCTGCTGCTGTCTCTTCTGGCGGGAACGCTCTGCATCGGGGCGGAGTACCGGAGCGATGGATTTCAGGCGAAAATATCCCCAAAAGGGGTTCTCACCAGCCTGACGTTCCGCGGCGAAAAAATTCTGAATCTTTCACAGATGGAAAGTGCCTGCAGGACACCGCCGGACAAACCGAAGGGGAAAAGCGTCGTATTTCGTCAAAGCGGTGCAAAGAATACAACGGAACAGCAGACCGCCTCCGATGGCGAAACGCTCTTCCGGTATTCGGGCACGTTCACCGCCCCGCCGCATCCGGACGCGGCGGACTACCTGCTGGAAATGCGGTTCACCCCCCAAAGGATTCAAGTACGGACCCGGATCACCTTGAAGCAGGATTTTTATTCTCACTCCTACCCGTTTTTCTGGCAGTTTCAGATTCCGATTGCCCGGATGAAAGGGCGTGGGATCCGTTTTGTCGAAGAGAACGGCGCCTCCAGCGACCTGCTCCTGCCGGAGGTTTTCGAACAGCGGATCAAACTGATCGGCAAAAAGGTTTTTCTGGCGTATCCATCTGACGTAATCTATTTTGCCGATGTCCGGAATGCCACGGTCCGCTTCGAAGACAACCGGCACTGGGCGAAGCAGAATTTCCATGTGCAGACCCATCCCGACGCCCGCTGGAACAATGCGGTACAGCGAATTCCGGCGGGAACCGTCCTGGAGTGGAGCTTTGAAATTGCGCAATATGTCCCGCCGGAAAACGGCGCGGAATGACCAACATATAGGGAGGTTCCCGGGGGAAGTTCCTGCAATCACGCGTTGCCGGTATCCGCTCCGCTCATGCGGCAGGAATCTTCTCCTCCTTCCTCTGCGATGCGGCACCGTTTCCCTCCCCGGGGAATTCGGTGCCGCGTCTGTTCCGGGAGTTTTCCGCCTGCGTTCCTCCCGCTCCCCCCACAATCCCCGGTCCGGCGTGACAACGACAATTTTCTGATCTTCAACGCGATGAAGCACGGTGCAAGGCGATTCTTCCCCGCCGATATGCGCAAGTTTCAATGAAAGGATGTCGATCGGTTCCGGAAATCTCAAAAAATCATGAATTTTTTTAATTTTTCTTCTTGATATTTAAAAAAATCATATTATTTTTAAAAACAAGGAGGCAACGATGAGACAACCGGAACTGCTCAAAACCTTGAGAAACCGAATCACCGGCGGGGAGTTTCCGCCCGGTTCGGCACTGCCGTTGCGGCATGTGCTTCTGGCGGAATACGGGCTGAGCGTTGCGACCTTTCAGAAGAGCATCAACCGGCTGATCGAAGAGGGATTTCTGGAGTCCCGCGGGATCAAGGGAACGGTGGTTTCGGAATATCCGCCGCACCTCTGTCATTATGCGCTGGTCTTTCCGGAGAATCCGAAGCAGATCGGCGCGGTAGACACCTTTTTCGCCGCACTGCGCAGTGTCGGCGAGGAGCTTTCGGCGCGCACGCCGGGGATGCGCCTGCTGCACTATTTCGTCGACAACACCAACTCCGGATTGCATCAGGAGCTGGCGCGGCTGATCGAGGATGCCGGGAACCATCTGCTTGCGGGGATCATCTTCGTCAATTTCGTGCCGTCGCCGGAGATTCAGACGGCGCTGATCCCCTGCCCGTGCGTGGTGATTTCGCGCCGGAGCAGCGACTCCTATCATGAGTACCCCTCGCTGGAGTTCGACTCGGAATCGCTGCTGGCCCGGTGTCTGGAGTATTTTCACCAGCGGGGGCGGCACCGTGCGGCGGCGCTGATTGCCCAAAACATCTCCACCGAACGAATCATCCGGATGCAGAATCAGCTTGACCCGGCGCATCCGGAGTGGGTGCTGGGGCTGGACCACATCCACGCCCGTCCGCAATTGAACAAGAACCTGCTGAAACTGCTCTTCAGCCTGCCGGAAAAGAGGCGCCCGGACGCGCTGGCGGTGTTGAATGAGAACTTCATGCCGCTGGTGGTGGAGACGCTGCTGGAGCTCGGGCTGGAACCGGGGCGCGACGTTCTGCTGGCGGCACACTGCAACTATCCCTCCGACGCCCGGCGCTATCCGAACACGGAATATTTCACCTTCCCGGCGGAGGATGTTCTTCAGAAGGCGATCTCTCTGTTGAAACACCCCGACGGAGCCATGGTTTCCCTGATCGAACCCAAGTCGTTGACACAGTTGCTGAAACAGAAAAACAGCGGAAAGGAGTTCTCAAATGTTTCACACTGAAAAGAGTCTTTTTCAGCTCTATTCTCGTGCCACCTGTCGGCTAAGAAAAATATTTACGTTAATTGAACTCCTTATTGTTATTGCTATCATCGCCATATTGGCGGCGATGCTGTTGCCGGCACTGACTAAAGCTAGGAGCAAAGTCCAGACGATTCATTGCGCGGCCAATCTGAAACAGGCAGGTCTTGCCATGATCGCCTATGCCGGAGATAATGGAGATTTCATGCCGAATCCGACAAGTAACATGAAATCCTGGGGCAAAAGTTATCACATGATTACAATCCGGCCGGAAATCAGAAGCAATATTGCTTCCTATCTTGGTTCCCCATCTCCGCAACGGCCGGGAGGCAATCCATTGATCTGCCCAGTAGCCCGAGGCAGAGTGGAGCCTCATACTCTTTGGTACTGTACTTACAGCTATACCACACTGGCCACTACAAACTTTCTTCCGAAAAGCGAAGCCTATCTGGAATACAACAGCACAACAATTCACCGGACTCCACGCACGCCAAAGATATATCCAGGTACAGCACTGCTCTATTGTGCTCCGCCTTATACAACCGGTTACGTCAGTAATGACATTAATGGATTCGGCGCAGCAAGTGAAAATCCACTGGAAATTCATTCTTATGGAGGGACCTACCATGAACGCCAACTTGTTCTCCTATTCGGTGATGGAGGAGCTGCCAGTATCAGAATTCCAGCTAGACGTATCTGCCCCGTCAGGTGTGAATACAATATCAACACATGGCATATTGTACGCTGAAAACAGATTTAAAATAGGGAAATTCCAATCATGAAATTGATCTTCTGCACAATTTTCACGGCCGCAATTCTATCCGTACAGGGAGTAACGCCGCCGGTTAACTTTGAAAATGGTAAGATCGACGGCGCCCAAATCTATCGCGACCGAGAAAGCGGGAAACCGCCCCGCCCGGAAATCAGTCGAAATGAAATCCTCAGCGGAACTTGTGCTCTGAAAATTTCTTTTGCCGGCTGTAAAAAATATCAAGGATTTCATTTCCACCGCGTCCCGCCGATGCCGAAGGGAGCAACTGCAATCTCATTTCTGATCAAACCGCTCTACGGTCCACCGCCAACAACACTGGCTCTGGGAGAAGTTGTCAAGCGCTATGACAAACCGCTTCTTACAGTAACCTGTCCACTACCAGTCAACGGAACTGACTGGCAAAAAATTACAATACCGTTCAATGAACTGCGTCCCGAACGGAGGACCGCAAGCAATTCGAAATTCACGGCGAAACCGGGAACTCTTTACCTGTTCACCCTCTATGGAGCGGTTTCTGATCAACCATCGGCATTTCTGCTGGATGACATAATCTGGGAACTCGAATGATGCGTCTGTTCGTCAAAATTCTCCTCATTCTCTGCTGCACTTTGCCAGTATGGAGCAAAAATATTTTTCTGGAAGATACCAGTTTCGAGACCGGCCCCCAGAATTTCCATTATTTCCGCTCGGAACAACCGATCGAGACGGTTCAGAGTGATGCAGCTCACGGGAACTCTTCTCTGGAAATCGATTCTTCCGTCTCCTGGACGCAGGGCCACTGGATCTATCTCAAGAAGGATACCGATTACACCATCAGTTTCTACGCTCGCCATATCTCTGGCGGCGATAAAATGCAGGTGGGAATGATCGACTTATCGAACTGGAAATGGTTCGGCAATCAAACATTCCAACTTACCGACGAATGGAAGCGCTATTCATTTTCGTTTCGTGTCAATCGCGACAATGCCCCGCTCTTCCCCGCCTTCCTCCCCAAAGGGCAAATGGTGTGTCGCATCGACGCCATCCAACTGGAAGAGGGAAAAACGCTCTCTCCGTATCAGCCCGGGGAACCATTCAGCCTGTATCCCGCTCTGAACGGCGAGGGGGGAGTCATCCACCTGCCGGCGACTCCCAGGATGACGATTCAGACATACAATGCCGCGATTCCTGCCGGCCGACAACCCCTCTCCATTCTTCTGACTATTCCAGACAAAAATATTGAGCGCAGACAGAATTTCAATCTTTTGCCAGGCAAGACAGCATCTCTTTCCTTTGAACTCCCGGAAACAGCAAATCCCGGATACTATCCGGCAGTGATTCAAATTCGCGACCGTCAGGGAAAAACGATCAAACGAACGGATGCGCCATTCGTCGTGACCATGTCGTTCCCGCCGCCATCCCGCAACGGCTTCTTCGGCATGCAAGACAGTCCCCTGCCCCGCACCTTTCTCCGTCGCATCGGCACTTCTCACATTCGGACGATGAATTTTGGTTGGAAACAATTCGAACCCGAACCGGGCATGTATCGACCGCAAACGATCACGGCACCGGTCGGATTCTGCTGGCAACCGTACCTCAACTCGGATTTCACACCGGGACAGATCCCCGCCTGGGGCCTCAAGCCCGGCAGCAACCTGGCTGATCCTGCAAAAACGATCCCTTACTTGGAATATGTTTTTCGCAGCCTGCAGGGAAAAGCAGAACATCTCGATTTCATCAATGAACCGGACCTGTTGTTACGGAATGTTCCGAAAAATGCAGAATATTATGCGGAACTTCTGAATACTGCCGCACCGATTGCCCGGAAGTACGGAATCAAACTCATGGTCGATGTCTCAGGAGTGAATTCCGATTTTTTTGAACGGGTTCTGCGACTTGCGCACGACTCCATCGACATCTGCGCGCCACACCCTTACTGCTCACCGCGCATTTTTGCTGCCGACGGCCGATACTGTGCTCCTCCGGAAAAAGGCGGCTTCACCAGTAACCTTGCCGCAGCAGCCGCTCTGAGCCGGAAATATCGCAAGGAACTTCTCATCGGAGAACTCGGCTATTCACTGGAAGAAACTCTGCCGTTCCATTCGCCCGAAGCACATCGGATGGCCGCCTTTCTGGCCAGAATGTTTCTTCTGGCAAAGTGCTATCCCGAATGCCGCTATCTGATCTGGTTCATCGGCCTTGACCGCTGGGAGGCGGGTCCCTATTGCTATGGCATCTGGCGAACCGCAAATGGGATCCGGCCACTTCCCGCCGTCGCAGCCTACGCACAGGCCGCCCACGAAATCGACCGAGCCGACAACGTGGAACTGCTGCTCGACAGCGATATCAAAATCGTCCGCATCCAGAAAGGCGGCAAAACCACCTACGCCGTCTGGAATGCCGGAGAAAAAGCATCGCCGGTTTCGTTGCAGAAACTGCCGCCGGAATGCAACGCCCGTTCCATCTACGGTACGCCGTTAAAAGGAGAGAAACTCGCCGTCACAGAACAACCGCTCTATCTTTCGGAAACTTCAGAGGAGACAATACTGCCAGCTCTGAAGGCAATCCTTGACAATCGTCCACCGCTGACGGTGCGCGGATATCTTAGCGACCGCAACACGTTGAAACTGCATCTTTTCAACCGCAGTTTCCGCGACTGGCAGGGAAATTTGACGCTTCTGCCGCAAAACGTGCGGAAAATCGGTCTGACCATTCTGCGACAGGCCGCTGAAACTGTCACCCTCACTCTCTCCGACACCCCTTCCCGGAAGTTGACCGTCCGTCTGCAGGGGAAGGACGGCAGAACATTTGAAGAGGTAGTGGAACTGCCCGAAATGCAGAAAGTACGTCGACTGAACGTCAACGATCTGCGGAATTTCGACTTCCAGGCAGAAATGAGGAAGGGCGGGACAATCTGCCAGCAGACCCGCGACTATCTTCTGCCACCGGATCCCTCCATTCCATGGAGCGGCCCGGAAGACCTTTCCCACCGTACTCTGCTGGGATGGGATCAAGATTACTTCTACATCTTCTGCGAAGTCCGCGATGAAGAACATACCAACTCTTTCACTCTCGGAAATACCTGGCGAGGCGACTCCATCCAGATTGGGCTGGATCCTTTCAACAACGCCGACGGTAAACTTGCCTACGACGCTGACGACTATGAATTCACGTTCGCCAAGGATAAAAAACCGTGGATGCATCAGGCTCCGCCATTTCAGAAAACCCCATCGGAAGCAATTGGTGTCCGGCAAATCGTCACTCGCGATGAAGAGAATCAAACAACGGTCTATCGTATCGCCATCCCCCGCAATGGCCTGCGCCCTTTGAAACTCAAAGCGGGAACCGTCTTCGGGTTTGCTCTCTGCGTCAACGACCTCGACAAAGGGAAACAGCGCCGTACAATGAATTTCGGAAACGGCATCACCGAGATGAAGTGCCCCGCTCTTTTCCGTAAAATGGTTCTGGAAGAATAAAACCGCGCAGGAATTGGCATCATGAATTTCTCACTTTGCAACGAAGAATACTGGCGGAAAAAGCAAAGCGGACTTTCCTCTGAATATCAGAAGGAACTCTTCGCCGAAGCGGACCGGATTCTCGAAGAACCGGAGTTGAGCGTCACCTTCAAAACCGTACCGCCGCTCTCCGGCAATCCGCACGATTACGTCAGCCTTTCCCGCTACGACTGGCCCAATCCGGACACTCCGGACGGCCTGCCGTGGATCAAGCGCGACGGTGTCACCAATCCGGATTACGCGAAGTATGATTTCTTCCCGCTGGTGAAGATGTGCCGCAACACCGGCATTCTCACCGCCGCGGCGTGCCTCTCCGGGAAAACCGTCTACGCTGAAAAAGCGGGGAAATTTCTGAAATGCTGGTTCCTTCACCCCGAAACCGCCATGACGCCCCACCTCAACTTCGCCCAGTTCGTACCGGGGCGGCCGGAGGGCAGTTCCTGGGGCTTGATCGACTCCCACTTCTTCTGTGAACTGCTCGAAGCCGCCGCCGCCCTCCCCTTCACTTCCGAATGGACTCCGGCGGACCGGGACGCGCTGAAACACTGGTTCACCGACTACTTTTTCTGGTATATCAGCAATCCGCTGCCGATCAAGGAGGAGAAAGTATTTTCCAATCACGCCACCTGGTACGACGCCCAGTTCGTCGCCATCGCGATGTTTCTGGAACAGCCCGACCTCGCCCGGCGCCACCTTCGGGAAAAGACGATTCCGCGCCTCTCCATTCAGTTCCTGTACAATGGACTCCAGCCCTTCGAAATCACCCGCACCCTTTCGCTCTCCTACAGCGTCTTCAATCTCGAAGGATGGAGCAAACTCGCCGCCTACGCCCGCAAACTCGATATGGAACTCTGGCAACTGCCCAATGAGGAACAGGCGACGCTCCAACAGGCGTTTCACCTGCTGCTGCCCTGCCTGACCGGGAAAGCGAAATGGGAATTTCTCCAGATCAAACCGGTTCCCCCGTCGCCTCCCCGGCTCTTCTCGATGGTCAACGACTTTCTCGAACCGGTCGCCGGTCCGTTCCGGGAGCTGCTCGCCTGCGTCGCCCCCGCAAACTGATACCGACCGTCGCTATTCGCCGCGGAGAAACTTCGCGCAGCAGTAGAGACAGCGCGGCACGTGGAAGAAGGTCTTGCTCGGCGCTCCTTTCACCAGCGAGACCGGATTCCCGGCCCGGTCCACCCAGCCGAACCACTCCAGATTCCGGCTGTCGCGGAAGTGCGCCGTACACCACGCGTCAATCTCTTCAAACCGCGCGAGGAACCATTCGTCGCGCGAAATCTTCCACGACATCGCCAGCGCCAGCAGAGCTTCACTGTGCGTCCACCACCACTTCAGGCCGACGCTCTCCTTGAGCACCAGCGGCAGGTCGAGCGCATCCTGCATCGGAAAAAGTCCGCCCTGTTCGCGGTCGAGCGCATTTTCGTACACCGAACGGGTCCAGTCCGGAATTTTCGCCAGAAGTTCGCGGTTCCCGATCAGCTCCGCCGCCTCCGCCATGAACCAGAGCGTCTCAAAGCCATGCCCCGGCATCAGCATCCGCCCGGCGGAATTTCCGAACCGGAATGAGCCGTCCAAACCGATCCTCTCGATCCAGCGCCCGCTCTCCGGATGGCGGAACCCCGGCAGCACCTCCAGCGCCTCTTCCAGAAAACGGCGCGGCGAACCATCCATCTTCCCCGCACAGGCGAACACCTCCGCCGCCGCATTCACCAGGTGCATCCACGCCCCCAGCGAACGGCACGCCGGAATTCCCGGGAGCGGCCCGGCCGCCTCCCGCGCCCGGATCATCTCCCGCACCCGCTTCAGCCGCAACAGAGCTTCGGTGCGGTACACATCCTGTCCGGTCGCGCGGAACAGCTGCGCCGAAGCGATCGCCGCAATCGCTTCGATCATCGGCGCAACCTGCGGATCATAGTCGGAGATCTCTCCCTCCGCCGTCACGCTGAATGCAAATCCGCCATCCTCCAGTTGCGCATGGGCGCGGCAGAAACGGAATCCCGACTCCGCCAGCTCCAGCCAGCGCGGCGGCGCGGCGGGCGTGTTGGCCAGCAGAGCGAACATGTAGATGTTCCGCCACTGCATCCAGACGAACTTCTCGGTGTCGAACACCGTTCCGTCACGGTCGATCAGGTTGAAAAATCCGCCGTTCACCGGGTCGGGCGAATGGTTCTCCCAGAAGGGAACGATCGAGTCAAACAGTTCGCGCTCAAGGCGCGCGGCAATCGCATTCGGGTCGATCATGCGGCAAAATCTCCTTGCTTCATAGTGCAGTGTCTGAAAATTCCGGGCCGGGAGAAACTACTCCAGAAACGCCCAGAACCGGCCGGCCCGGTTGCGGAAAAGTTTGATCGGCATCCCGAACGCCTCCGAAAGATGCGTTTCGTCCAGAATCTCCTCCCGCTCGCCGGCACTGACGATCCGCCCGTGCGCAACGATCATCCCCTGATGGAACACCGGCAGAATGTCCTCGATCCGCTGGGTGATGAAGATGATCGTCACCTCGGGCAGCGTCTCGGCAATGTGGTTGATTTCACTCAACAGAAACTCCCGCCCCGCCATGTCGAGGTAGACGCTCGGTTCGTCGAGAATCACCAGATCCGGCCGGGTCAGCAGCGCGCGCGCAATCAGAATTTTCACCTGCTCGCCGCTGGACATCGTGAAAATCTGCTGATCGACCAGGTGTTCACAGCGGAAACGGCGCATCAGCTCCCGCGCCCGGGTGATCTCCTCCTCCAGCGGCTTGCGGAAGAGCCCCAGCGTGCCGTCGATGCCGGAAAGCACCATCTCCAGACCGGTCCAGCCGGTCTCGGTGAACTGCTGCATGCACGGGCTGACCCAGGCGATCCGCTTGCGCAGCTCCACCAGATTGGTCCGCCCGAAGCGGTTGCCGAGCACGCTCACTTCGGCGCCGAACTTCGGCCAGGCATACCCCATGAGCATCTTGACCAGCGTGGTCTTGCCCGCGCCGTTCGCTCCGAGGATGAAGCAGCGGCCGCCCTTCTTCACCTGCCAGTTCATATCGTGGATAATTTCCCGCCCGCCGAGGAACACCGAGGCGTGCTTCACATCAATCGCCAATTCGTCCGACATCTTTCAACCCTGTCTGTTTGTATTCGATCCAACTGTCGCGGAGCAGTTTGCCGCGGGCGAACTCCCGCTCGAATCCGTCGAAGTCGCCGGTTTCGATCATCCGCTTCATGGAGTAGTAACACGTTTCGAAATCACTCATCGCCTTCAACACCGCGGAACGGTTGCTCTCGATGATCTCGCGCCACATCACCGGATTGCTCGACGCGATGCGCGAGGTATCCCGGAACCCGGTCGCACAGCCGGAAAACCGTTCGCTCCGCGTCTGCCGGTCGGGCGCGTCGAGGATGCTCAGCGCCAGCGAAGACGCCAGAATGTGCAGCACATGACTGGTGTGCGCGACCAGATCGTCGTGGCGCGCGGCGTCGATCCGGCTCGTCCGGGTACCGACCCGGCGCCAGAACTCCTCCAGCAGCACCACCGCCTCCTCCGGAGAGTCGGAGAACGGGCAGAGAAACACATCCGCATTGACGTAGAGTTCCGGGAACGCCGATTCCGGACCGCTCTTCTCGGTTCCTGCCATCGGGTGGCCGCCGACGAAGTGCACACCGCGCGGCGTGAGAAACTTCCGCGCCGCCGCCATCACCTCCGATTTGACGCTGCCCAGATCGCTCACCACCGCGCCGGGACGCCAGAAACCGGCGTACCGCTCCAGATATTCGACGATGCCGGGGATCGGCAGCGCGAGAAGTGTGAGGTCCGCCTGGGAAAGCAGTTCGCCCAGATCGTCACAGGTCTCATCGATTACATCACAGTCGAGCGCCCAGCGGCGGATGTTCGGGCGGCGGGTCCAGCCGAGCCGCCGGTAAGGGCCGCCGCGCAGCGCCATGCCGAGGGAAGCGCCGAGCAGGCCGAGCCCGACGATCGCCACGCGAAGTTGTCCTGGGTGATTCATTTTCATACGATTCCACTGTTGTAATGATCTGTTTACTATAGCACAAGAAACGGAATTTTTCCTGCCGGGATGCGAAAATTTCTCCGATTTCCCCGGCAAACTCCGCTTCTCCATGAAAAAATTATATTTCCGGCTTGATAAATCGGCCATTCCACCTTATATTACCCGTGGATTAATGGGCAACTGGACGGTGACGGGAAAGTGGGTTCGATTTACCCGCTTTTTTTCTTTATGGGATTCCGTCGAGACAGGAAGAGGAAGAGGCCGGGCCGCACCCCGGCGGCAAGCAACGGAGGTATTCGATGGCAAACGAATTATTGACGATTCTCGAATATATCGAGCAGGAGCGCGGAATCAGCCGCGAAAGTCTGGTGCGGGCGCTGGAGAGCGCCATTCTGACCGCATCGCGCAAGAGCATTCATCCGGCCAGCGAACTCAAGGTGAAAATCGACCCCGCCACCGGGCAGATCCAGGCGTGGGCCATGCTCGAAGTGGTGGAAAGCAATCCGACCTGCGATCAGCTGGTCATCGAACGGGCCCGGGAACGTTTCCCGGATGTGAAGCTCGGCGACGTCGTCGAGTGGGAGGTCACTCCGCGCAACTTCGGGCGCATCGCCGCTCAGACCGCGCGCCAGGCGATCATTCAGCAGCTCCGCAAGGCGGAGAAGGAGAACGTGCAGGAGGAGTTCGCCGACCGCGTCGGGCAGATCATCAACGGCACCGTCCGCCGCTTTGAAGCCGGCAACGTCATCATCGACTTCCAGAAGGCGGAAGGAATCATGCCCTCCAAGGAGAAGATTCACGATGAACAGTACATGCCCGGCGACCGGATCAACGCCCTGCTGCTCAAGGTGGACATCAACACCTCCGGCCCGAGCCTGATCGTCTCGCGCGCCTGCCGCGAATTCGTCGAGAAACTCTTCGAGCGCGAAGTCGCCGAAATTCACGACGGCGTGGTCAAAATCATGGGTGTCGCCCGCGAACCGGGGAAACGGACCAAGGTGGCGGTCATGAGCACCGATCCGCGGGTCGACCCGGTCGGCGCCTGCGTCGGCATGCGCGGCCAGCGGGTCCGCAACATCACCGATGAGCTCGGCAACGAGCGGGTGGATATCGTTCCCTACGACGAAGACATCCGCAAATACGCGGTCAACGCCCTGCTCCCGGCCAAGGTGCAGTCGGTCGAGGTCGACGAGGAGAAGCACGAACTCATCGTGCGGGTTACGGAAGAGCAGTCGAAACTTGCCTTCGGCAAGAAGGCGCAGAACGTCCGCCTCTGCTCGAAACTGATCGGCTGGAACATCAGCATCCGCAACGAGGATGATGACGCCGAACCGAAAAACAATTCGATCGCCGAACAGCTCCGCGCCGCCGCCCGGAACCTCGCCGCGGAACTCAACGTCTCCGAGAAGACGGCGCGGCTTCTGGTCAACAACGGCTACGTCACCGTCGATGACTTCAAGGCGGCCGATCTCGATTCGCTGCTCGACATCGAGGGGATCGATCAGGATGAAGTGAACGTTGCCCGCAACCTGCTCGATGACTGAGCGGAGCAACAGGAGGTGAAACCGTGAACAAAATTTTAAAGGTAAAAGATATCGCAAAACAGTACGGCGTCCCGGCCCGGACCATTCTGGAAGAGCTGGCCGGTCAGGGCATCGAAACGCCGGACGCGGAAAACAGTGTCATTCCGGAAGACATGGTCGAGCTGGTCGAATCCTACTTCGCCGACCTTTTCGAGGCGGATGAAACCGCCATGCCCAAATCCAACCGCAAGGGCGGCGCGCCGAAAAAAGGCGGCTCCAAAAAGGATGACTCCCACAACAAACGGCAGTCGTCAGCCCCGGGTCGCTCCGGCGGGAAAGCTCCTCAGAGCACCTCTTCGGCAGTCTCCGGCGGGAAGCTGACCCTGCCGGCGCCGATCCTGGTCAAAACCCTCGCCGAAGCGGTGGGCAAGCGGCCGAATGAACTCATCACCGACCTGATCAAACTCGGCGAACTCGCCGGCATCAATCAGGCGATCAGCGAGGCGAACGCCAAAAAGCTCTGCGCCGGGTACGGCATCGAACTCACCATCGGCGCGCCGCCGAAACCGGCCGCACCGCCGCCGCCGGCGAAGCCGAAGCCGGAAGACAACCCGGCCTTCCTCAAGGAGCGGCCGCCGGTGGTCACCTTCATGGGGCACGTCGACCACGGCAAAACCTCGCTGCAGGATGCGATCCGCCACACGCATGTGACCGATGGGGAAGCGGGGGCGATCACCCAGCACATCGGTGCGTCGACCATCAACTACAAGGGGAAGAACATCACCTTCATCGACACCCCCGGACACGCGGCCTTCACCAGCATGCGCGCCCGCGGCGCCAATGTGACCGACCTGGTCATTCTGGTGGTCTCCGCGACGGAGGGCTTCAAGCCGCAGACCGTCGAAGCGATGAATCATGCACTGGCGGCGAAGGTTCCGATCATCGTGGCGATCAACAAGATCGACCTGCCGGATGCGGATCCGGACAAGGTGCTGCTCCACATGCAGCAGCACAATCTTTCGAGCGAAGACTGGGGCGGCACCGTCGGAACCGTCCGGGTGTCGGCCAAGACCGGCAAAGGTCTGCCCGACCTGCTCGAACGCATTCTCATTGAAGCGGAAATGCTCGAGCTCAAGGCCAATCCGCGGCGTCCCGCCTCGGGCGTGGTCCTCGAAGCGCAGCTGGAGAACGGCCTCGGCCCCACCGCCAGCGTCCTCGTGCAGGACGGAACCCTGCGGGTCGGCGATGTCGTGCTCTGCGGCGAACACTACGGCAAGGTGCGCACATTGATCAACGACAAGGGCGAGCGGGTCAAGTCCGCCGGCCCGAGCATGCCGGTCAAGGTGGTCGGCATCAACGGCGTGCCGGAAGCAGGCGACCATCTCGAAATCTTCGAATCGGAAAAGGCGGCGCGCGCGGAATCCGAACGCCGCATCGCCGACAAGCGCGGCCACATGCTGGCCACCAGCGCGATTGCGACCGCGGAGGACCTCTTCAGCAAACTCAATGCGGAAGGGCGCAACACGCTGAACATCATCATCAAATCCGATGTGAAGGGTTCGGGGGAAGCCATTGCGCAGTCGCTCAACCAGCTCCCGTCGGAAAAGATCAAGGCCGAAGTGATCGCCAACGCGGTCGGCCCGATCACCGAGAACGACATTTCGCTCGCGGCGGCGACCAATGCGATCGTCATCGGATTCCACGTCCGGGTCAATCCCGGCGTCAACGATCTGGCCAAGAAGCAGCATGTTGAAATCCGCCTCTACAGCATCATCTACGAACTGCTCGAGGACATCACCGACGCCCTCGCCGGCAAACTCGAACCGGAAAAGCGCGAAAAGGTGATCGGCGAAGCGAAGATTCTTCAGATTTTCGAACTCTCCAAGGGGCCGAAGATCTGCGGCTGTCTGGTGGAGTCCGGCGTGGTCAGAGTCGGCGCCAAGGCGCGGGTCCGCCGCGACAAGGAGCTGATCTACAACGGAGAGGTCGCCAGTCTGCGCCGCTTCCACGACGACGTCAAGGAGGTCAAGGCCGGTCTCGAATGCGGCATCCGCCTCGACAACTTCGCCGATTTTGTCGAAGGCGACGAAATCGAACTGTATGAAATCGAACTCAAGAAGGCGACGCTCTGACGAGCGCTCCTTCTTTCAGCAGAAAGGGGTGACCCATGGCCGAAAAAGTCGACCGGTTGACCCGGGTCAATGAACTGCTCAAGCGGGAACTCGCCGAGGCAATTGAACGGGGATTGATCTCCGCGCCGGGGGTTCTGGTTTCGGTAACGGAAGTGCATGCGAGCGTTGACTTGCGCAATGCGACCGTCTACATCAGCATTTTCGGCGCGGACTCCGCCCGGAAGCACAAGATCATGCGCGAGCTCAACGAACAGCGGCTCGATTTCCAGCACCGGCTGGCGCGGGTTCTCGCCTTCAAGCATACGCCGGTGCTCGATTTCCGGCTCGATATGCGGACCGAACTCGGCGACCGGGTGCTGGAGCTGCTCAACGAAGAGGATTCCAACCGCGATGCATGAGCTCTGCACTCCCGGCGACGCGGCGGCGAAACTCGCGGCGGCGGAACGGATTCTGATCCTCACCCATGTGAAACCGGATGGCGACGCGGTCGGTTCCGCCCTCGGCATGCAGAAGTTTCTGCGCGATACGGGCAAACAGGCTGACGCGTTTTTTCCGGCGCCGCTGCCGCAGCGCTATCTCTGGATGACCGAAGGGAATGCGCCGCTCCCGTCTCTGAGCCGGGAACAGGCCGCCGCCTGTGATCTCGTGCTGGTGCTCGACTGTGCAAGTCCGCTCCGCATCGCGGGGGGCGACGACCTCGACTGGGAGTTTTTGCAGACCCTTCCAGTGCTCAATGTGGATCACCACGGCGGGAACACGGTCGAAGCGGGCAGCAACCTGGTCGACTCGAAAGCGGCGGCGGCGAGCCTGCTCGCGGCGGAAATCGCCTTTGCGTCCGGCCGGGAGCTCTCCCGGGGCGCGGCGACCGCATGGCTGCTCGGCCTCATCACCGACACCGGCGGCTTCCGCTTCACCAACACCGACGGCCGGGCCTTGCGGATTGCGGCACGGCTGCTCGACTGCGGTGCGGAACTGGAAAAGATCAACAACGCGGTCTTCTTCAGCAAACCGCGCAACCAGCAGGAGTTTGAAGCGGACCTGCTTCAAAACCACCTGAAATTCGCCTTCGACGGAAAATTCGTCTACGCCTGGCTGCCGGAGGAACTCTTCGCCGCCTATCACTTCGACATGCGCGACGGCGAAGGCGTGATCGACCTGCTGCGTGAACTGGAAGGAGCGGTGATCGTCGCCCTCTTCTACCGCCGCGGCGATGCGTTTAAAGTTTCGCTCCGCAGCAAGGATTCCCGCTATCCGGTCGGCCCGATGGCGCGCGCCCTCGGCGGCGGCGGCCACGACATGGCCGCGGGAATCACGCTCGTCCTCCCCGATTCCGGAGCGGTGGAAACTCTGCTATGCCAGGAGGTCGGCAAGCTGCTCGACACTGGTACACCAAAGGATATCTGATGCGCTACAATCCCAAAAAACACCGTCTTCCCCCCTTCACCAGCTCCGGCGTGCTGCTGGTGGACAAGCCGAAGGAGTGGACCAGCTTCGACGTGGTGAACTTCGTCCGCTCCCGTTTCAACGTGCCGAAGGTCGGCCATTGCGGAACGCTCGACCCGGCGGCGACCGGCCTGCTCGTGCTGGTGCTCGGGAAATTCACTCAGCTGAGCTCCAAATTCAGCGGAGAGGACAAGACCTATGAAGCGACGCTCCAGCTCGGGCTGGAGACCGACTCCTTCGACCTCGACGGCACCGTCGTCGCCGAACACGACTGGTCCGGCGTGACGGAGGAACAGCTCCGCGCCGTCCTCGCCGGGTTCGTCGGCGAACAGGAGCAGATGCCGCCGATGGTCTCCGCCGTCAAAAAGGACGGGAAAAAGCTTTATGAACTCGCCCGCGAAGGGGTGGAGGTCGAACGGGAGAGCAAACCGATCACCATCTTTTCGCTCGACATCACCCGTTGCGAGCTGCCGTTCTGCGACTTCACACTGCACTGCTCCAAAGGGACCTACGTGCGTTCCCTCTGCTCGGACGCGGGGAAGAAACTCGGCTGCGGCGGCACGCTGGCGGCTCTGCGCCGCACCCGCAGCGGACAGTTCAACATTGAGGACGCCATCACGGTCGATCAGCTCAAGGAGTTCGATCAGGCGGCGCTCGAGATCCACATCCGGAACTTCCTCTATGAAAAACTTTCCAGAATCGCGGGGGTGAATCATGCCGGATAACGATGTTCCGCTCAAAGCGATTGAAGAGGCGGTGGAATCGCTCCTGCCCGCCGCCGCGGGCGGCGATTTCACCATGCAGGCGGTACTCAAGGCGGTTGGAGCGGGCAGATCGCAGAAACTGCAGGAGCGGATTGAACGCTTCCTCGACGGCGACGGCCGCTTCTTTTCCGACGGCCGGGGGAGCTTCCGGCTGAAGAGCGGTTTCTTCCGCAACTTTGCGTTCCCGATCACGCCGGATGCGTGGGAGATCGAGAACGGAATTCTTTTCCCCGGTCACCGGTTCGCCCCCTTCATCGCGCCGGAAATCTTCCCCAGCGAAGTGCACTTCACCGCCGCGGACGGCTCGGAACCGGGACGGCACGAGGTGACCGCCCCCCTGTCGCAGGTGTTTCACTACCATCTGCTGCTCGGCTCGGAGCAGGTGTTCGACTTCTTCCTCGCCGATTCCCCGGCAAACGCCGGAATCCGGAACTCCGCGAAACCGACGGATCTGGTGACGCTCAACGTCTTCGACCTCGGCGCATTCTACCGCGAACACGACTTCCGGAAGGGCGACGCGCTGCTCTGCAAGGTGCTCGACTACGACGCCGGCTGTGTGGAGTTCCGCTACCTGCCGGGCGACGAACGCAAGGAGAACGATCTGGCCGCCTTCGTACAGCAGTTCGACAAGGCGCTCGACCTGGTGATCGACCGCTTTGAAAACTATCTGGAAATTCCGGAACAGCTCTGCTGGGCCTGCTACTGCGGCCGGGAATTTCTCCCGCCGGCGGAGCGCGCCGCTTCGTGCGACGAATATCTGCACCGCACCGGAGCCATTGAACTGCGCTGTGACGGCGACCATACGGTGCTCGACCGCCGCCAGACCGAAACCGATGACGAATACCAGCCGGAACTGCCGGAGGGCATGCGCTTTTCCCGCGGCGAAACCGCCGAAATCACCGCGATGCTCCGGGAGATCGGTTCGCCGCTTTCGCCGGTGGAGATCGACAGCTTCATTCTCGACAACTGCTACGCCCGCGAACTGGAGTTCGAGGATTTCTTCGCGCGGGCGTTCGGGCGGGAAAAACTCCACTTCGTCGACGAAGGGCAGCAGGCGGTCTTCTACAACTACATCGAAGACCGCTTCGAAGAGCTGACCGGCAACTACAACCGGGTGGACGATGAACTCAAGGCGCCGTTGCGCTCGACCATCATGGAACTGGTCGGTGACCGGCTCGAATTCTTCGACTTTCTCGAATCGACCGGCGAAAAACTCGACCAGCTTCCGAAAGAGAAGGTCCACCGCCTCGCGGAGGTTTCGATGCAGCTGGTGGAAATTTTGAAGATGCTGAACGATCCGCGCTTCACACCGGATGAAACGGAACTGGATCAGCTGACCGAAACGGTCGAACAGCGGGCCGACGATCAGGAGGCGCTGATCGCGGAACTCTCCGACAGCGTCGCCAAAGAGGAATGAAGATACGCCGGACGGCGGGGACGCTCCGCCTCCCCGGCAGAGAACAGGACAGGAGATACAATATGACGAAACGAATTCTGGCGAGCGGCAACGAAGCCATCGCAATGGCCGCCTTCGACTGCGGCGTCAACCTCGGGACCGGGTATCCCGGTACTCCGTCGTCGGAAATTCTCGATCAATTCAATAAGGAGGGCGGCTGTGCGCAGTGGGCGCCCAACGAGAAGGCGGCGCTCGAAGTCGCCATCGGCGCGGCCTTCGCCAACGGCCGGGCGCTGGTGACGATGAAGCACGTCGGACTCAACGTGGCCGCCGACCCGCTGTTCACCATCGCCTACTCCGGCACGCCGGGCGGGCTGGTGATCGTCAGCGCGGACGATCCCGGCATGGCCTCCAGCCAGAACGAACAGGACAACCGCCGCTACGCCGTCGCCGCCGGAGTGCCGATGCTCGAACCGGCCGACTCGCAGGAGTGCTACGATTTCACGATCCGCGCATTCGAGCTCTCTGAACAGTACCGGCGGCCGATTCTGCTCCGGGTCACCACCCGCGTCTGCCACTCCAAATGCATCCTTCAGCGGCGTGACGCGCTGCGGAAAGCCGCGGCGGGACACTTCGACAAAGATCCGAAGAGCAACGTGATGATTCCGGCCTACGCCCGGATCGCCCACCGCAAACTCCGCGCCACACTGCACGAGCTGGAAAAACTCAACGAGCGCGGCGAATTCACCCGTCTGGTCAAGGGCGGCCGCGAACTCGGCGTCATCACCTCGGGAATCAGCTTCCAGCACGTCTGCGACGCCGCCCCGGAGGCGTCGATCCTCAAGCTCGGCATGACCTATCCGCTGCCGATGGAGACAATCCGCAAATTCGCCGCCTCGGTGGATCGCTGTGTCGTGGTCGAAGAGGGAGATCCGGTGCTGGTCGACGCAATCCGCGCCGCCGGAATTCCGGTGGAAGGCAAAGATGAGATGTTCCGCTTCGGCGAACTCAACGTCAAACGGGTGCGCAATCTGCTCGCCGGCGATCTCACGCCGGAGAGCGCGCCGCCGGCGGGTAAACCGCCGCAGCTGTGCATCGGCTGCCCGCACCGGAAGTCCTATGAGACGCTGCGCGACCTCGGCTGCATCGTCTCCGGCGACATCGGCTGCTACACGCTCGGCGTACTGCCCCCCTTCGAAGCGGTGGATACCTGCGTCTGCATGGGCGCCTCGATCACCGTGGGGCTGGGCATGCGCCGGGTCCTGCCGGAGAAGGAGGCGCGCCGGGTGGTCAGCGTGATCGGCGACAGCACCTTCCTGCACACCGGCATCAACGGCATCGTCGAGATGGTCTACAACCGCCCGGCGACCGGTCACCTGGTGATCATTCTGGACAACAGCACCACCGCGATGACCGGCCTTCAGGAGCATCCGGGAACCGGACGCCGGCTCGACCACACCCCGGCGCCGCAGGTGAAGATCGAAGATGTGGTGCGCGGCATCGGCGTCGACCATGTCGATGTGGTTGACTCCACCGCCGATCAGGAGAAGTTCCGCGAGCTGGTCAAGGAGCGGCTGGCGGGGAACGACTGCAGCGTCATCATCGCCCGGCGCCCGTGCATTCTCGCGCTGGCGAAAATCAAGTCATACGGGGAGAAGAAATAAGATGGAAAAGACCACCAACGTCACCGTCGCCGGTCTCGGCGGACAGGGAGTTCTGACGGTTACGGATATTCTTGCGGAGGTGCTCTTCCGCGCCGGATTCGACGTCAAGAAGAGTGAAGTGCACGGCATGAGCCAGCGCGGCGGCTCGGTTTCGAGCGAGGTGCGTTTCGGCAAGGCGGTCGCCAGCCCGATGGTTCCGGAAGGGGAGAGCGACTATCTCATCGTGATGGAGCCGACGCAGGTCGAAGTCAACCAGTACAAACTTCGTCCGGGCGGGGTGCTGATCACCACCGCCGATGTGCCGACGGAAAAGCTCAAGAATCCGAAGGCGCTCAACACGATGATGCTGGGCGCGCTCTCGGCGCATCTGGGGGTCGATCACGCGCTGTGGCTCGAGGTGATCAAGGAGTTTCTGCCGCAGAAGCTGCACGAGCTGAACCTTGAAATGTTCGAACTCGGCCGGCAGGCGGCCCTGAAGAAATAAACAGGAGAGCGTAATCATGCCGATCAAACAGTTGTCGCTTTTCGTGGAAAATCAGCCCGGCAGCCTGAGCAAGGTCTGCCAGGTGCTGAAGGAGAACCGGATCAACATCAGCACGCTGTCCCTGGCCGACACCCGGGAATACGGCATTCTCCGGCTGCTGATTCAGGAGTATGAACGCGCCCGGGATGTGCTGGAAAAGGCAGGCTACGTGGTCAAGGTGACCGACGTTCTCGCGCTGACGGTTCCGGATCACCCGGGCGGTCTTGCCGACACCCTGGCGATTCTCGACAAGCATGCGCTTTCGGTGGAATACATGTACGCCTTCACCTACGGCCGCAGCAACAAGGCGATCATCGTCTTCCGCTTTGAAAATCCGGAAAAGGCGATCGCGATGCTGAAAGACGAGCCGATTGAACTGGTCCGGGCGGAAGAGCTGTTTTAACCGAAGAACTCAACAGAGAAAATGTCTCGGTTCGTTATTCCCAACCGGATTTTCGACCCGGCCGCGGAATGCATGCCGCGTTCCGACCGGGCCGGATTGCAGGCCACCCATCTCCGCCGCGCGGTGGAACAGGCGCACAAGGTGCCGTTCTACCGCAGAAAATTCGCGGCGAAGAACATCACCCCGGATGCCATCAAGACCATCGACGACATCCGGCGCCTCCCCTTCACCACGCGAAAGGATCTGGCCGACGCCTATCCTTTCGGCTTTTTCGCGGTGCCACGCCGGGAGCTGGCCCGGATGCATACGGCGGAGGGAGCGGAAAATCAGCCGCTCTTCGTCGGTTATACCCGAAACGATCTCAAGCTCTGGAGCATGCTCTGCGCCCGGATTCTGGTGTCAGGCGGTCTCACGTCGGACCAGCTGGTGCAGGTCTCCTTCTGCTACGGGCCGCTGACCGAAGGATTCGGTCTGCACGGCGGCATTGAGCGGGTCGGAGCGGCGGTGCTGCCGGCCTCCGGCGGCGACTCCCTCCGGCAGCTGCGGCTGCTGAAGGACGCCCAGGCCGATACGCTGGTCTGCAACCCCTCGTGCGCGCTGGATCTGGCGGAAACCATCGCCCGGACCGGAACGCGCCGCAGCGAACTGGCGCTCCGGCTTCTCCACCTCGGCGGAGAACGGCTGACACCGGAGGTGCGCGGTTCGCTGGAGGAACAGCTGGGCGTGCTGGTATTCAACAACTACGGTCCACCGGAAGTGCTGGGCCCCGGCGTGGCGGGGGAATGTGCCGCGCGCTGTGGAATGCACATTCAGGAGGATCACTTCTGCGTCGAGTGCATCCATCCGGAGACGCTCGAACCGGTCGCGGAGGGGGAGGTCGGCGAGCTGGTGCTCACCTCGCTCACGCGGGAGGCGTGTCCGGTCATCCGTTACCGGACGGGCGATCTGGTGCGGCTGAGCCGCGAAGTGTGCGCCTGCGGCCGGACGACGCTGCGCATGTGCCGGGAGATTCCGGAGGCCGCCGCCGCGTCTCTGTAACTTGTGTCACCACAGAATGTATGCGATCGATCATCCATACGGAAGGAGCATCTCATGAACGACATGCTGTACTGCATCAAAATCACGGACGAGTCCGGAGATTTCAATCTGGTTGCGGAAATGCTCGCCGCGCTGGAGCTTGACTTCAGCAGCTGGGAGGACCGGGAGAATCCGCGCGTCATCCACACCGTCTACGCTCAGGATCCGGAGAGCGCCGCCGCCAACCTCGAACGGCTCCGGAGCGCGATCCGCGAATGGGAAGCGCTCGGCGTCAAGGTGGGCGCGCTTGAAACCTTTGAAATGAAGAAAGAGGACTGGGCGGAGGCGTGGAAGAAATATTTCCACCTCATCCCGATCTCCGACCGGCTGATCATCAAACCGAGCTGGCTGGAGTGCGAGGAGAAACCCGGCCGGAAAATTCTGGAGATCGACCCGGGGATGGCGTTCGGCACCGGGCAGCACGCCACCACCTTCTACTGCCTCGAGGTGATCGACCGGCTGTCGACCGATCCGGAGGTGAAGAGTCTGCTCGACGCCGGGTGCGGCTCCGGAATTCTCTCCATCGCCGGCGCACTGCTCGGCTACTCCCCGGTCGACTGTTTCGACAACGATCCGGAAGCGGTCGAAGTCTGCCGGGAAAATCTCGAGCGGAACCGGATCACCGGCGTGACGCCGACGGTGGGAGACGCCGCCGTCTATGCGGGCCGTCCGGAGAAGTATGATCTGGTCTGCGCCAACATTCTCGCGCATCTGCTGCTCGCCTTCCGGGAGAACATCGTCACCTGGGTGCGGCCGGGCGGCTATCTCACGCTGGCCGGCATCCTCACCGGGGAGTTCGATGCGCTGAGCAAGGCGTTCCAGCAGCTCGGCTTCCGGGAGCTGGAGCGCCGCACGCTGCGGGAGTGGACCAGCGGCCTCTTCCGCAAAGAGTGACGGCGGAGTTTTCGAAGTTTTGCCCCGGAAATTCACTTGAAATCCGGGGCAAGGCATGGTATACTTTATAGATGCCGCCCCTCCCCGGCGATGCCGGGAAACGGAGTCTGAACAGTCATTATTCACCAGATACGAAAGAGTTGAAATCATGGATTATTCACGTTATTTCCGCGATTACCCCACTCCCGACGGCCGGTTCGGACCGTACGGCGGCGCCTATCTTCCGCCGAAACTCATGGCGGCGTTTCAGGAGATTCAGGACGCCTACCAGTCCATCTGCCGCTCCGCGCACTTCATCAATGAGCTGCGCCGCATCCGGCGGGAGTTTCAGGGGCGGCCGACTCCGGTCTACCACTGCGACCGGCTGTCGCGGCTGCTCGGCAACTGCCAGATCTATCTCAAGCGCGAAGATCTCAACCACACCGGCGCCCATAAGCTCAACCACTGCATGGGCGAAGGTCTGCTCGCCAAATTCATGGGCAAGAAGCGGCTGATCGCGGAAACCGGCGCCGGCCAGCACGGCGTGGCGCTCGCCACCGCCGCCGCCTACTTCGGGCTGGAGTGCGAAATCCATATGGGCGAAGTCGATATCGCCAAGCAGGCCCCCAACGTGACCCGCATGAAGATTCTGGGCGCGAAAGTGGTTCCGGTCACCTTCGGGCTGAAGACCCTGAAGGAGGCGGTGGACTCCGCGTTTGAATCCTATGCGAAGAACTACAAAGATTCGATCTACTGCATCGGCTCGGTGCTCGGGCCGCACCCCTTCCCGCTGATGGTACGCGACTTCCAGTTCTGCATCGGCGAGGAATCGCGCGAACAGTTTCTGTCGATGACCGGCCAGCTGCCGGATGCGATCTGCGCCTGCGTCGGCGGCGGCAGCAACGCAGCCGGCTCCTTCGCCGCCTACCTGGCGGACCCGGTGGACATCTACGGCGTCGAACCGCTCGGGCACGGCTCCCACCTCGGCGACCATGCCGCGTCGCTGACCTACGGTACGCCGGGGTCGATGCACGGCTTCGACAGCTACATGCTCAAGGATGAATCGGGCGGTCCGGCGCCGGTCTATTCGATCGCCAGCGGCCTCGATTACCCCTCGGTCGGCCCGGAACACGCGTTCTGGAAGGACCTCGGCCGGGTCAACTACGTCACCTGTACCGACGAAGAGGCGGTGGACGCGTTCTTCAAGCTCTCCCGCTACGAAGGAATCATTCCGGCGCTGGAGAGCGCGCACGCGGTCGCCTATGCGATGAAGTGGGCGAAGACCCATCCGTACGGTTCGATTCTGGCGACCTGCTCGGGTCGCGGCGACAAGGACGTCGACTACGTGGTCGAACATTACGGTTACGGCGAAAACTACAAGTTTAATCCGGAGGAAAAATAAACCATGCAGACGTGCGAGCTCGACATTGACGGGATCCTGTTCAACGGAATGCGGATTCCTACGCAGAACGGAACAATTCTGTTGATTCAGGGCCGCACGGCCAACCTCGGCTGCGGCTACTTCACGACGGCGACGGCGGACAGACTCAACGACCGCTTCGCCATCGTGACCGGCGTCGGCAGCTTCGCCGATATGATGGAGGCGAAGGTCGTTGCCGTCAGCGCCGCGGCCGCCGCATGCGGCGTGACGGCCGGAATGAGCGGCCGTGAAGCGCTTTTGAGCATGGAGAAGTGCTGACGCTCCGGGTACGGAACGCAAAGAAGAAACAGGATGCCCCCGCGGCCCGGCTTCGCGCTGACCGTACCCGCTCCGCTCCCCTGCCCCGGACCTGCCGGGGAGGTTCCGCCGCCGGCGCAGACGGCTCCACGCAAGAGGGGCCCCGGCGATGCGGGCTTGTTGCTTTTCCCCTTCCCCCAGGTCGCCGGAAGGCGCCTGCCCCCGGATTCCCTCCCCCCCCTGCGAAAATCTGCTTTTTTTCTCTTTTCGACTTGCAAATGCAAACGTTATCGTTTATTTTGAATAGAGAGCGGATTCACCAGTACGAGACAGAGAATCGGTGGAAGCCGCTTCGATGGAACAACAGTCAGGATTGGAGAAGAAGCCATGGCTTCGACAATAGTGGACGTTGCGGCGAAGGCGGGGGTGTCGGTCAGCACGGCCTCGCGGATTCTCAACGGCGGAACCAAGGGGCTGCGCCGCGACGCCGTCGGCCGGGCGGAAGCGGTGCTGGCGGCGGCGAAGGAGCTGTGCTACCAGCCGAACCGGACCGCCCGCGGTCTGGTGCTGAAACGGAGTTTCACCATCGGCGTTGTGGTGACGGAAATTCACAATCCGGTGCGGACCCGGTTGATCGACGCGCTCCGCTCCATTGCTTTCCAACGCGGTTTCGGGGTGATGGTCTCCGGTGTGAACTGGGGGGAAGATCCCGGCCGGCAGTTGAGCAACCTGCTCCATCACCAGGTGGATGGCCTGATTCTCTCGCACCTGCCGAACTATTCGGCCTCTCTGCAGCGGCAGTTGCGGGAGTGCGGCATTCCGGTCGTCGGCTTCGGTATCGCCGGAGCGGCAGGGTTCGACAATCTTGCGATCGACTACCCGCAGGCGGTCTACGAACTCACCTGCCATCTGATCGAACAGCACGGAGCAAAGCGGGTTCTTTTTGCCGGAGGTGACACGCATTCCTCGCGCTACGCTGGCTACTGCCGGGCGATGCAGGCGCATGGACTGCCTGCCGCCCCGCACCGGAAGACTGAAAAAGTCACGTTGGCAAGCGGTTGCGCCATGGGGCGGGATCTTGCCGCCAACCGGCCGATTCCGGAAGCGGTCGTCTGTCACAACGACATCTTCGCCATGGGGCTCATCGCCGGGCTTCGCGACGCCGGATATTCCGTTCCGGGGGATCTGCTGGTAACCGGGATCGACAACATCGAATTCGCTTCCTACAGCAATCCCCGTCTCACCACGGCGGGGGTGGAGGTTGAAACGCTGGCCGGACAGTTGTGCGAACGGCTCTTCCGCCAGATCGACGGGGAACACTCCACCGACGTCCATGAGACGGCGGTCCCTGTTCGCTGCTTTTTCCGGGAATCCTGCGGCTGCCGGGAAATTCCGCCGCAATAAAAAGAGGCTGACCCCTCATGGAGAACAAATGAACTGTGTAAATCTGGATCCTGTCGTCGAGAAAATCATCCGGGTACTGCAAGCCCATAAGCTTGCCCGGCCGGGGGAATACTGCCGTTTTCTGTGGGACTCCCCCGAAAAGAACCGCAAACTGGGGAACAATGAGTACGGCTGCGCAGACGCCGTCAACATCCGTTATTCGCTGGGGCTGCCGGGGGCGGAACCGGAGGAACGGGAGGAGACCATCCGGACGCTGCAGGCGTTTCAGAATCCGGAAAACGGCCTCTTCCAGGAACGCGATCACCACCCGTACCATACGACGGCGCACTGCATTGCCGCCCTGGAAATTCTGGATGCGGCGCCGCTCCATCCGGTCCGGGCGCTGGCACAGTACGAGACTCCGGAAGGAATCCTGGCGCTTCTGGAGTCGCTCGACTGGCGCGGCAACCCGTGGGGGCAGTCCCATCGCGGCGCCGGCGTATTCGCCTCGCTGCTGATTCTTCACCGGGGCGGACTCGCCTGGCAGGACGCCTACTTCGACTGGCTCGCCCGGCACTGCGATCCCCAGCGGGGCCTGAGTCTTGCCGGCAGTTTCGGGGAAAAACCGCTCTGCCACCATCTGAACGGCTGGTTCCACTACCTCTTCAACCATCTGGCGGCGCGGCGACCGTTCCCGCACGCAGAGGCGCTGATCGACAGCTGTATTGACCTCTATCGGCAGAACGGGCTGGGGGAACCGCCACAGGTGGTCTTCGCGCAGGAGTGCAGTTTCCGGGAGATCGACTGGATCTTCGCGGTTCATCGCGCCTCCTGCCAGACGCCGCACCGCCACGGAGAATGCATGGAGCTGCTGCGCGACTGTGCCGGCCGTTTCGTCTCCTACCTGGCATCGGTGGACGAAACCCGCGACGAGGGGATAAACGATCTGCACAGCCTGTTCGGAGCGGTTTGTGCGCTCGCCGAGCTCCAGCTCGCCCTGCCGGGGGAACTGCGCAGTTCGGTTCCCCTGCGGAACGTGCTGGACCGGAGGCCTTTTATCTGAAATCACAAGTTGCGGGAAATCCCTCCGGGGGAGACTTGTATTCTCGCAAGATTGTGCTAAATTACACCAATTCCAGAGAAAGGGGGGAGCATCCCCCTGCAGCCGAAACAACCGCATCCGGGTGTTCCGGCTGTAATCTGCTGTCTTTGAACAAAGGAGGTTCATTGATTATGGGAGAGACCAGAGAATTCAAAACCGAAGTCCGGCAGCTGCTGGATCTGATGATTCACTCACTGTACTCCAACCGCGACATTTTCCTGCGGGAACTGGTGGCCAACGCCGCCGACGCCATCGACAAGGCGCGCTTCGAAAGCCTGACCCATCCGGAAATGGCGAAGAAGTGGGAGATCCGCATCACGCCGGATAAAAAAGCGAAGACCCTCACCATCAGCGACAACGGCATCGGCATGACGCAGGACGAGGTCGTCGAGAACATCGGCACCATCGCCAAGAGCGGCACCCGTGCGTTTCTGAAGCTTCTCGAGGAGCAAGGGTCGAAGAAAGAGGAACTGCCCGAACTGATCGGTCAGTTCGGCGTCGGATTCTATTCGGCGTTCATGGTGGCGGGCGAAGTGGTCATCGTCACGAAGAAGGCCGGTTCGGATGCACCCGCAGTGCGCTGGAGCAGCCGCGGCGAGGGCGAATACGAGCTGGATTCCGCGGAGAAGAGCGAACCGGGCACCGAAATCACCCTCCACCTCAAGGAGGACGCCGAACAGTATCTGGAAAGCTGGAAACTGAGCGGAATCATCCACAAATATTCCGACTTCATCGAGTATCCGATCGTCATGCCGGAGGTCAAAGTCAATGAGGACAAGACCGAAACCGTCACCGACCGGGTGCTCAATTCGCAGAAGGCGATCTGGCTGCGGAAGCCGTCGGAGATCACCGAAGAGGAGTACAAGAGCTTCTATTCGCACCTCTCCAACTTCGGCGGGACCGAATATCTGAAGGCGATTCACCTCTCCGCCGAGGGGACCAGCGAGTTCAAGGCGCTGCTGTTTCTGCCGAAGCAGGCGCCGTTCAACCTGCTGATGCCGGATTTGCAGAAGCGCGGGCTTCAGCTCTACGTCCGCCGCGTCTTCATCACCGACGAGTGCAAGGAGCTGATTCCGGACTATCTGCGGTTCGTCTGCGGCGTGGTGGATTCCAACGATCTGCCGCTCAACGTGTCGCGCGAGATTCTCCAGGAGAATCCGCAGCTGGCGCGGATTGAGAAGGCGGTGACGGCGAAGGTGCTGAGCGAACTCAAGAAGCTGCTGGAAACGGACCGGGAGGCCTATGCGGGCTTCTTCCGGGAGTTCGGCCGTATCTTCAAAGAGGGGCTGCACACCGACTTCGCCAATGCCGAGAAGCTCAAGGATCTGGTGATGTACGAGTCGATGAACACCGAACCCGGCAAAATGATCACGCTCGCCGAATATGTCGCGGCGATGCCGGAGTCGCAGAAGGAGATCTACTACATCACCGGAGAAAAGCGCGAATCGGTCGCGTCGTCGCCGGCGCTGGAATATTTCCGGTCGAAGGGGTATGACGTGCTGTTCATGACCGATCCGATCGACGACTGGATCATGCAGCAGATGTTCCAGTACCGCAAGAAGAACTTCAAATCGATCGCGAAGGGCGACTTTGAAGTGGAAGGTGCGGCGGACATGCTGAAAGCGGCGCAGGAGAAGTTCGCCGGTCTGGTGGAGTTCCTGAAGAAGGCGCTGGGCGACAAGGTGGGCGAGGTGCGCTTTTCGGCGCGTCTTACGGACAGTCCGTGCTGCCTGATTACGGAAGGCAACGCATTGAGTCCGCACCTGGAGCGGCTGTTCAAGGCGATGCATCAGGAGATTCCGGAAAGCAAGCGGATTCTCGAACTGAATCCGAAACATCCGCTGATTGAAGCGATGTTCGAACTGAGCAAACAGAGCGACAAAGCGCCGGAGCTGGAGATGTACGCGAAGGTTCTGTTCGACCAGGCGCTGCTGACCGAAGGCAGTCCCCTGCCCGATCCGGCGGCGTTTGCGCGCGAAGTGACGAATCTGCTGCTGAAAGGAATCAGCGGCAAATAGGATTCCGGACGCGCCGGCGGGGAGGTATCAACCGTACCTGCCGGCGCGATTGTGGATCATTTTTTGAAAAAACGGCAAAATCGCGCTTGAAAAACAAAGATTCCGGCGCGATATTTAGGCCGTTCCCGGAGAGATGGTCGAGTGGTTTAAGGCAGCGGTCTTGAAAACCGCCGTGGCGCAAGTCACCGAGGGTTCGAATCCCTCTCTCTCCGCCATTCTTTGCCAGTGTTCCCCTGTTGTGGCATAACCCCTTTTCGGCAAGCAGGGGAGTGTCACCGCCCTGCCCCCGCATCCCGGTTGCGGGAAAGCCAGATTCGGCAAGAGACAATTGCAACCTCTGCAACAAAATCTTTGCAACAGTTACTTCTTCAGAATCTTTTTCATTCTTCTGCAATCTCTGATTTTCCCGAATTTGAATGAAACGGGGAAATGGTACGCCGATGTTGCATGCACAATCTCCTTCTCCAGTTGAAAAAACGCTCGCTCATAGCTGGTCCGGGAGTGCGGAATAGTACCTGCCGGCCCCTTTCCTTTCCGCCCATCCAGAGAAAAGCGAGAAAAAAGCCATTTATAGACAAAATCAAATTTTAAATCTGGAATATATGAGAAAAAACCACAGCCATCCCATAGGAAAAGAAAAAGTTGAAAGATGATGGTTCTGGATGCAAC
>OIWQ01000065.1_pt1 | contig 123308 bp, 92 predicted proteins | sample 1587571 | NCBI WGS metagenome assembly OIWQ01 (sample SAMEA3888910, study PRJEB22519) | human gut metagenome | biome: human gut; feature: human-associated habitat; material: faeces | place: Denmark | collected 2010
TATTTCATTAAAATACCCCCAATACTGGGTGTCCAGTATTGGGGGTACATATCATAGCGGTAAGACGGTTTCTTTCTAACTTCTAAACAATGAGGAGAACCGGCTTTCCACAACCAGTTGTCTCTTTATGTTTATTATACGTTTTATCTTGTTTTTTGTCAAACCTGAATGGTTTGCAGGGGGGATTTTGGGAGGGTTGTGAGGTAGTTGTAGCTATTAAATTTTCCAGGAGTGAATAATTTTAAGGTGTTCAACTTCTTTGTAGATGGCTGGATTAATAAGCTTAATCAAAGTACCCTTTGCACCCTTGGATTTGGTTTCGAAAACTTTGCCACTCTGAAGTTTTTTGAGGGCATTGACTGCGACGCTTCGGGTGATGCCAATCTTGTCCGCCATTTGTGATGCTACGATGATTGTCTCGTTCTGGTTGTTGAGTTCATCTAGAATGTGCAGGATGATGCGGTATTCAGAGTAGGAGAGCGTTACCAAAGCGTTCCTGGCAGATATTTTCTGGTGAATCTTGTTTTCTGCTTGGATTGTACGTCTAAATTGTTGCTGTAGCTCTATGAGAGCTGTCATGCATTCATTCATTACAAGCTTTTCTTCTCTTAATGTGGTTTCCCTTTCGAGCTGTATTAAGGTAGCTTTTGTGTTATGAAAGTTTTCGTCATGCTCGTTGGCAAAAGTTTTAAATAACTGATTCATGTTGTCTCTGAGGTTCATCGGTTGTTTTTACTCCTTTATTTTTATTTCTCTTTGCAAATTATTAAGGTTCCAATATGGTTTCGAAATGGATACTGTTAGTATAACATAACGCAAGCAGAATTGCTAGTATTATCTGAAAATTTAATATACTTCTAGGAGGAACTTTTCGGAGCTTTAAGATTTGCCCTGCGTAGAATTATTATGGTCCCTTTATTTTTCGAGAAATATAAATTTAAAGATAGCATATCATCGTTTTAATTTACTTTTATATACATCACTGTTATAATCTTCTTAAGAAAGGCACCCAATCAAAGCCTTGCCTAAAGAAAAAAGGGGAAAGTCATGAAGTTTTTTCTAATACTTGTCATTGTTGTTTATATTCTAGCTGTTTTAAGCCATACTAAATCTCCGTTTGCTGATATAGCATATGTCATAACATTTTATGCGATCATGCGTTATATAGGAAAAATCTGTAAGCTGATTTTTTTTTGATGAGAAAATACAGTGGCCGGATGCGTTGAGTAATATAAAAAAGCTTTATTTTGGTTTAGCCAAAGCCATTGCTATACTTCTTAATGGTGGCACAGCCTATCTGTTATTGCTTTTAATTTATAAGCTGTTTTCGGGTATTAAATATGATATTTTGGACTTTTGGTGCTCGGTATTACTTTTAGCAGCATATCTTTTGTTTGCATGCTGTTCTACATTTTTTGAATGCTGGTGTTTGCATGATAGATGGGCAGAGCAAAATGATTCTCTGCGTATTACGACATTAATGGATGAAAGAATTAAGGGGAGCAGGAAACCATCTAGTTATGATTGGCTGTTTTTTGATGTAGTTTTAGTATCTGTTCTTTTTGCTTTCATTAATAAGTCATCTAACATTCGTTCATTAGAAGAATGGCTCTTATGTGCTGGAATATGGTTAATCATGTTATCTGAAATCATTTTTCATCTATGGTTGTGGTGCAAGTATAAGGATGTATAGGGAATAATAAAACTCCTGTCATAGGCTGGCGTTGGCCAACTTGTGACAGGAGTTTGTGTTTGTTGGATTCTTAAAATAAACTTACTTCTCTTCTTCCTCAAACTGAAAAACATATTCCACCGGCTTGCCAAAAACCTTGGCGATATCCATTGCCAGCTTGAGCGAGGGATTGTATTTTCCGTTTTCCAGGTTGCCAATTGTTTCTCTTCTGACACCGACAAGCTCTGCAAGGTCGCTTTGCTGCATTTTTCTTTCCTTACGCAGTTCGTGGATTCTAGTTTTTAATACAGGCATTTTGCACCATCCTCATTATTCACGTTCAAAGTACAGGAAATAATACCCAAAAGATGAAAAGCTGATACCTAGTATAAGCTTTAACATGTTGTCGGCCTCAAGGGGAATACGGCAGAAAACCAAGATACATTGCAAGATGCTGGTTAAAAGAATTATTGTAAATAAAGCACGGAAACCAGCCCGATGAAGGTTATCAAGAGCACGTTCATCATCAATGTCAGATTTAAGAAAAAAAGTAAGTAAAAATCCGACAGCGGCTATTAAACTTAATAACGAGCTGCTAATACTTAAAAGTGTGTTGCTGGATTTGCCAAATATTGCCAAAAGAATAATGCTGACTCCATAAAAAATGCTGGCATAGCCATATTTCTGATTGAGTGTTAATCTGAAATTCTTCATTTTCAATGCCTCCAATGTGATATATTTCTAACTTATGCTGAAATAATATCACATAATTTGCTCGTAGTCAAGAAAAATATGAGAAATATATCACTTGGTGATGCTCACCGGATTTACATGAGTAAAGACAGTGAAGAATATTAACATAGTTTTTGAAGATATGCAAAATATGCTTTTGGATTTTACCATCTTAACCACTGCAAAAACTTTTCAAAATAAAAAGCTTTTGCACTTCAAAGCATGAAGTGCATCATAAGGCATAAAGAAAACCTCTCTGTAGGCAAAGCCTTCGGAGGGGGAGAATACTACTTAAAATTTCTAATCTTATTTTTTTACTTTACCTTCGCCAAAAACACTGATCCATTGAGCAATGATACGCTCGCGATTCAGCAAAATATATTTTCTGATTTGGCGTAGCTCATTATCCGGAATTTTTCCGTTATTATTGGCTAATTCTGCTCCGTCACTGGTAATCCAAAACTTGGTAGCATTGAGGGTTTGCGTACCTTTAGCAACATGAACATGTATTGGCTCCATGTTTTCATTAGCCCAAAAATAAAACACATACCATAAGAAACCTGCTAATATTTTAGGCAATTTGCTTACTCTCCTTTGCCATTTCCCACATAAGTAAAAGATTATCCGCTGCGAAGCTCTCAATCCAATAAAGCTCGTCCTCGCTAAAGCCAAAAGACTTGATAAACTTTTTGTCAGGCATAATAATTTCAGCGAAATCAAAACCATTATTATTGTTGGGACGTTCAAATCTTACGCAAATATATTCCTTGTATTCTTCATCTATAATGTCGCTGGTAGTGACTGTAATGCCGTTGAACATGCAGTAGTAATGCTTGTTGGTACACATAGGCGCACAACTCCTTTCAATGAGCTTATTTAATTATATTATAGCGTAGCAGGGGTGAATAGTAAATAGAAGAATATTACCCCCCAACATCCCCTCCACACTTAATTCACAATAGTTTTATATTTTCTTTTAGTAACCTATGCTATAATATGCTTAGAAAGTGTAAATGAGGTGATTATCATGCGTAAAGTTACAGCCTTACTATTAGCTGCCTTAGTGCTTGTAGGCGCCAACACAGCTCTTGCTGATAAAACCATAACCTTAGACAAGGATACCAAGCTGGTGCCGCAGGGCTGGACGGTAGCCGACGATATCAAGTTCAAGAAGAATACTGTTGTAAAGCTTAACGATGACGGTCAGGTTATCGAAGGCGTGCTGGCAAGCGCCACCTATCTGCGTCCTGCCGGATGGAAGAGCCTGGCTAGCAACTATTATTATGTAGAGCGGAGTGCGCCGTTCTTCCCGCCGCGCTTCTTTTACCATCCGTACCGCCCGGGGCTAGTGATTCCTGCCGACGGTCATGTGCGCTACATGGGCAATAAGTCCGTGACCTTTGCCAAGGACGGCACTGTGCTCAGCGGTGTGATTGATAATGACGTTATCCTGCAGCTGAGCGATAACGGCTACGGCTTTGTGCGCTTTAAAAATGACAATCTGCTGACCTTTGATGCAGATGGCAGGGTTATAAGCGGTACACTGGCGGAGGCAACGAAGCTGCGTCCGCTTGGCTGGCAGCACAATCTGCAGGATGAAAGCGCCGGTTTTGTTGAATTCAAGAGCGGTACAGGCATCACTTTTGATGCTAACGGCCTTGTGACCAACGGCTCGCTGAGCAAGAAAACCCTGTGGCATAATGCTGACGGCAGCACGAAGGAGCTGGGGGCCAAGGCACCGGTTGCCTTTACTGCGGACGGAGCAGAGCAGGGTTAACAAAAATATATAATACCGTACAGGCTTCTGTGGCTATGACGCTGAGGTCTGCACGGTATTTTTTTATAGGCGAGTATGCCTAAGGATAAAATATATTTTTTGACATAAGCGTTTGTAATAGGCGCGCAGTGTAGCCGTAAAAGCAATACTGTACAATTATGGAGTAATGAGGTATACTATATGTAGTGCGAAAGCAATATTATTATGAATTGAAAAAATTTTCTTCAAGGAGGAAACAGCATGGAAGAAACAAGACCCTTTGTAAGCTGGGACTTAGTCCACGATTTTATGGTAGACGTATTTGTTAAATACGGTGTTCCCGAAGAGGATGCACGCATTTGTACAGACGTTCTGCTGGAAAGCGACAGACGCGGTATTGAAAGCCACGGTTGCAACCGCTTCAAGCCTATTTACCTGGATCGTATTAAAAACGGCACCCTGCTGCCGAAAACCGAAATTGAAATTGTCAAGGATACTCCTTGTACTGTAGTTATGGATGCTCATAACGGCATGGGCATGGTTGCTTCCCATAAGATGATGGAAATGCTGATTGAAAAGGCTTCCAAATACGGTATGGCCGGCGGCACTATCTTTAATTCTACTCACTACGGCATTGCAGGCTACTGGACCACTATGGCTGAAAAGGCAGGCATGATCGGTATTTCCGGTACCAACGCAAGACCTTCCGTAGCTCCTACCTTCGGTGTTGAGCCGATGATGGGCACCAACCCGCTGACCTTTACTATGCCTACCGATGAGGAATTCCCGTTCAACTTTGACTGCGCAACCAGTATCATCCAAAACGGTAAGATTGAGTTCTATGCTAGACAGGGCAAGGATACTCCGGCAGGTCTGGTAGTTGCTAAGGACGGCGGCACTATGACCGAATCCGCTACCATCCTGAAGGAAATGCGTGCAGGCAACGTTGCTCTGCTGCCGTTGGGCGGTCTGGGCGAAGAAACCGGCGGCTACAAGGGCTACGGCTTCACTACTATCGTAGAGATTCTGTCTGCTGCACTGGCAGGCGGTCCTTTCATGAAGGCACTGTCCGGCAAGGATGAAAACGGCAACAACGCTATGTATCATCTGGGTCACTTCTTCTTCGTTATCAATCCGGCGTTCTTCATGGGCGTTGACACCTTCAAGAAAACTGCCGGCGATATCTGCCGCGGTCTGCGCAATTCCACCAAGGCTCCCGGTCAGGAACGCATCTATACTGCCGGCGAGAAGGAATACATGGCTTGGCTGGATAGAAAAGACAAGGGTGTACCGGTTGGCGAATCCATTCAGAAGGAATTCATTCAGCTCAGAGATGAGCTGGGCCTGACTCAGTACAAATTCCCGTTTGAAAAATAATAAGCTATAACAAAAGCCTGGGCGTTTGCTCAGGCTTTTTACGTTGGCGTTATGTTGTTATTAAAGTATGAAAAAAGCCGTACGGCTTGATTTTTACTATTACAGTAAATTTATAGCAGTACGGCTTGTTTTTAGTCTTTATTCTTGATGAAGATGAAGATCAGTCCGCTGATACCCATCAGCAGCTGGTAGAAGCAGTAGGGGATGATGGCGAAGGGGTTAAGTCCAGTGAGGCTTGCCGCAGCCAGAAGCTGTGCGCCGTAGGGGATAAGTCCCTGGCCCATGGAGCTGAACATATCCAGCAGAGAGGCGCTGCGGCGAGGAGTTACATCAAACTCTTCACTGATATCTTTGGCAATAGGACCTGCCATAACAATCGCAACAGTGTTGTTTGCGGTGCAGATATCAACAAGCAGAGCGAGAGCAGCAATACCAAGCTCACCGCCTTTGGTGCTGCTGATGCGGCTCTTGATAAAGTTCAGTACGAAATCAATACCGCCGTATTCCTTAATCAGAGTGATGATGCAGGCTACAATGATAGAAATAACGGTGATGTCATACATAGACATAATGCCGTTGCCGACATGGGTGAACATTTTGGTAGCAGTAAACATACCTGTCCCGAGGCCTACCAGCATACTGAGCACAGTACCGATAATAAGAATCACGAAAACGTTGACACCGCTTACAGCACCGATTAATACGAACAGATAGGGAAGAACCTTGATCAGACTGTAGTCGAGGTTACCGTTGACCTGATATTCGTTGGTGTTGCCCAAGAAGTAGAACAGACCAAGAGTGATGATTGCTGCCGGCAGGACGATTTTGAAGTTTTCGCGAAACTTGTCGCGCATATCACAGCCCTGAGTTTTGACAGCAGCAATGGTTGTATCGGAAATAATAGAAAGGTTGTCACCGAACATAGCACCGCAGACTACGGCACCGGCGCAGATAGCCATCGGGAAGCCGGTTTTGTCGCTGATGCCTGCAGCAATCGGAGCAAGTGCAGTAATAGTGCCTACGGAAGTACCCATAGAAATGGAAATAAAGCAGCCGATAGCGAAGAGGCCTGCAACCGCCATATTGCCCGGTAGAATGGAAAGGCCGAGGTTAACAGTGCTTTCTACACCGCCTGCAGCGCGGACAGCGCCGGAAAAGGCACCTGCGGCGAGGAAGATGAGGCACATGGTGAGAATGTTTTCGTCACCCACACCGGTAGAAGCAAGACGCAGCTTCTGTACAAAGCTGAGATTTTTGTTTTGCAGGAAGGCTATGATTAAAGCAATTAAAAAGCCTACAATCGCAGGCATGCTGTAAAAATCCCCGGTAATCAGGCCTGAGCCTATAAAAAACAGCAAAAAGACTGCGATAGGCAGCAGAGCGATGGCACGCCCCTTGGAATGGTTGTTGGTCATAAACAGAATCTCCTTTTATATAATTTTCAGCTTTTTCTATTATATCAATTAAATTTTTAGTATGCAAGGAAGATTGATGAAGGATTGCTAAAAGAATAACAAAAAACCTCAGCTGCATTGCTACAACTGAGGCGATTGGCAAGCAAGTGCTTATAAATCTTTCGTTTTGAATTCTTCGTAGCCTTCATACATATAGCTTGCATCAATACCCTTCATATAAACCTCGCGGTCATCAATATGCTCGGTCAGGGCGTTCTTTAAGAGAAATTTGATTTCCAGGTCCTTAATCGGGCTGCGCTCCATAGCGGAAAGATAATCTTCCTTATTAACCTTGCTCCAATCAATAACCAGCTGCAGCTTTTTCTTCAAAATAAGATCAAGCCAGATGCGCGTACTGCGGCCGTTGCCCTCACGGAAAGGGTGGGCGACATTCATTTCAACATACTTTTCGATGATTTCGTCAAAAGTGCTTTGCGGCATACGTTCAATTTGCTTCAACGCGTCGAGAAGATACATGGCCGGAACAAAGCGAAAGCCGCCTTTGGCAATGTTTACGGAACGGACCTTGCCTGCAAAATCGTAAATATCCATAAAAAGCTGCTTATGAATCGCCTGCAGCGTTTTGAAAGTGCCTGCCTCCAGCTTGTCCAGCATACCGCTTTCGAAAAGCTCTAACGCACGCTTTTTGCTTAAGCGCTCCTCCTGAGTTGCCAGCTCGGCGGAGCTGGTAATGCCTAATTTATTTTCTAAAGTCATAGTATAGATACCTCGTTGGTAATAGTGGTATATTTATTATATCATAAATCAATTTCAGGAAAAACAAAAAGCTCCGAACTCCTAAAAGTTCGAAGCTATAACTTCTTGGCTCCCCGAGTAGGACTCGAACCTACGACGCCCTGATTAACAGTCAGGTGTTCTACCGGCTGAACTATCGGGGAATTAAGGTTGGTAAGTCAACCAACGAAGATTATTATACTCGCATGGCAATTATTTGTCAACAGTTTTTTGAGAAAAATTTATAAGTATTTTGGGAAGGCGATAAATGCACGGGATTTAGGAGATGAAATGCCTATATAGAATTAAGGCAAGTGATATGAAAGGCGAGGGAAAGATGGTCTTGATGTGTTGCCTTAAAGATACCACCCTTCACCTTTACTTAATGCAGAAAGTGAAGAAACCAGTAAAAGATAAAATCTTTAGATAAATAGTAGGCTTGTTTAAGGTTTTATGCTATAATATCCTTAATGATATAAACTACATGTGTAAAGGAGTGTTCCCCATGGAAGAAGCTGTATTATACGCTGTGGAAAACAATATTGCGACGATTACTATGAACCGTCCGAAGAGCCTGAATTCAATGAATGACGCGCTGATTGACGGTTTGCATGCTGCCATTACCAAGGCTGCTGCTGACGCTGAGGTGCGTGCTATCGTACTCACCGGCAACGGCAAAGCATTTTGTGCCGGAGGCGACCTGAGCTATCTGAACGGCTTGGAGGGCGTTGCTGCCAAGAAGGACTTTATCGCTAAGGTAGGCGACGTTGCCAAACGCCTGACTACTATTCCTAAACCTGTTATTGCTTATATCAACGGCGTTACTGCCGGTGCCGGCGTTAACCTGATGCTGGCCTGCGACCTGGTGTATGCTTCTGCTAAAGCACGCTTTGGCGAGAGCTTTGCCAAGGTTGGCCTGATTCCCGACTGCGGCGGTCTGTATTTCCTGCCGAAGGCTATCGGTGTACTGAAGGCTAAAGAGCTGATGTTTACCGGTGACTTGATTGACGCTGCGACTGCCAAAGAGCTTGGCATGCTGAACGATGTATATGAAGACGAAGATCTGAAGGATAAGGTTTACGCTATGGCTGCACGCCTGGCAGCTAGTGCTCCGCTGTCTATCAGCCTGACGAAGAAATATCTTAATGACCACGACCTGACCTTGGACGAGGTGCTGGCAATCGAAGAAACTACCCAGGCTCTGCTGATGGGTACCGACGACTGCAAGGAAGGCATTGCTGCTTTCTATGAAAAGCGTGCGCCGCAATTCACAGGCAAATAAGAAAATAATTAGCAGAAAAAAGTAAATGTTTACGGAACTGTCACATAATTTATACTGATGGTTCCGTTTTCTTTTTGACGTAGGAATACAAGATGTTGTATAATAAATCTATTGATAAATTTTTCTCGGAGGAAAATATGCTCGATTTCAGTACAATGATCTATCGCATTCCTGCGCTGCTGTTTGCGATTACGATACACGAATATGCCCATGCGCAATGTGCGGACAGCATGGGTGACCCGACTGCGCGTTATATGGGACGCATGACCTTCAACCCGATGGCACATCTGGACCCGTTGGGTGCGATTCTGCTGGTGGTAGCCGGCTTCGGTTGGGCTAAGCCAGTAGAAATTAACCCCAGCAATTTCCGCAACCGCCGCGAAGGTATTCTGAAGGTTTCCTTTGCCGGTCCCGCAGCCAATCTGTTTTTGTGCTTTCTCGCAGCATTCTTCATGACGTTTTTAAATCGCTTCGGTCTTTTGAGTGATGGCGTTTACCGCTTTTTGCTGTGGATGCAGTTATATAATGTATGGTTTGCCTTCTTCAACCTGATTCCGGTTCCGCCGTTGGACGGTTCCAAGATTCTTTCGGAGCTTCTGCCGCCGTCTATGGCCTGGAAGTTCGATAATCTTGTTGGACGCTACGGCTTTTATATTCTGATTGCTTTGGTGTTCACCGGTATTACAGGTGCGATTATCAGACCGCTTGCCGCAGGCTACATGATGCTGTTAAACGGTATATTGGGTTTAGTGTTCTAAGCTATGGCTGATTTATCGTTGAAGCTGACTGCGTTCGAAGGTCCGCTGGATTTGCTCCTGCACCTTATTGAGCGTGATAAAGTAGATATTTATGATATTCCCATCGCTGCGGTTACGGAGCAGTATATAAGCTATCTGCGCAGCATGAGTGAATTTGATATGGAGGTTGCCAGTGATTTTCTGGTGATGGCCGCAACGCTGCTGCAGATTAAATCACGCATGCTGCTGCCTAAGCAGTCCGTTGAGGGCGAGGAGGAGGAAGCAGACCCGCGCCAGCAGCTGGTGGAGATGCTGGTGGAATACCGCCGCATTAAGCGTGCCGCTGCTGCCTTGGCAGACATGAAGCAGAGCGCTGACCTGTACTGGCAGCGTGAGCCGATGTTCGGCAATCTGGTGGAGCGCACTGTTGCTCCCTGTACGGTGCAGCAGTTATTGAAGGCTTTGGCAGGCATGACGACTGCGCCCGATGGTAAGCCGGCAGCCTTTATTGAGCCGCAGGCCTACAGTGTGCAGGATAAAATGGCAGATATTCTGCAAAGACTGCAGCGCAGGCCGCAGGGCTTTATGCTGAATGAGATTTTTACCGCAGGCAGCCCTGCCGAGAAGGTGGCCTGCTTTTTGGGTGTGTTGGAGCTGCTGAAGCTGGGGTTGATTACTATCAGCCAGGCACAGCGCTTTGCACCGATTTATATCTTCGGCAAGCAGGGACAGGAGGAAGCAAACAATGTATCTTGATAAAATGACAGGAGCACTGGAAGCGGTGCTGTTTGCTGCAGGTGAGCCTGTTTCTGTGGCGGAGCTTGCGGACCTTCTGCATCTGGATAAGCCGCAGGTGTGGGAGCTTGTTTCGGAGCTGAAGCAATCCTACGATGCGGAAAGCAGGGGATTGATGCTGCGTGAAACAGCAGGCTGCTTTCAGCTGGTGACCAAGCCGGTTTACTACAGCATATTGCTGGGCTTGGGACGCAAAAAGGAAGTAAAGCTGACGAATGCTTCCTTGGAAACCCTGGCAATTGTCGCTTTTAAACAGCCGGTGACGCGCGCAGAGATGGAAGCCATCCGCGGCGTGAAGGTTGACGGCGTACTCAATACACTGCTGGACCTTGGCCTGGTGGCGGAGGCAGGACGCAAAAAAGCCTTGGGCAACCCGATTTTGTATGCTACGACAGAAAAATTTCTGATGGTGTTCGGACTGAACTCATTGGAGGAGCTGCCTCCGCTGGAAACGAAGCCTGAAGATGAGGCAGAGGCTGCGCAGCAGGTGCTGCAGCTTGATAATACATTAGAAGCAAAGGAAAACTGAGATAGATGGAAGAACGTTTACAAAAAATTCTGGCGGCAGCAGGCGTTGCCTCCCGCCGCGAAGCAGAAAAAATTATTACGGCAGGTCGCGTCCGCGTGAACGGTAAGGTTGTTACCGAGCTGGGCTGCAAGTTTGATGCCGCTAAGGTACGCATCAGCGTTGACGGCAAGCCTATTGCCCAGGAAGCTAAGGCTTATTACATGTTCTATAAGCCGAGGGGAGTAGTCACCACGATGTCCGACCCGCAAAACCGCCGCAGCATTGCCGATTTCGTGCAGAACCTGCCGGAAAGAGTTTTCCCGGTAGGCCGCCTGGACTTCAATACCGAAGGACTGCTGCTGCTGACGAATGACGGTGCGCTGGCACAGGCGCTGATGCATCCGAGCCATGAGGTTAATAAAACCTACCTCGTTAAGGTTCCGGGCATTGTGCCGCAGGAAAAGCTGGACCAGCTGCGTTTGGGCGTAAAGCTGGAGGACGGTCCGACCGCTCCGGCGATTGTCAACCTGCGTGATTATGACCATGAGCGTGGCTTTACGCTTTTTGATATCACCATCCATGAGGGACGTAACCGCCAGATTCGCCGCATGTGCGACGCTATCGGCTTCCCGGTGCGCGATTTGAAGCGTATCAAGTTGGGACCGCTGCAGCTGAGCAATCTGGGACGCGGCAAGTTCCGCAGCCTGAGCGAGCAGGAGTTGTCTCAGCTCAGAAAGGCGGCTAAGCTATGACGCGAGTTGCGATTGTCGGCGGCGGCGCGGCAGGCCTGTTGGCAGGTATTGCTGCAGTCTGGTGCGGAGCGCAGGTAACGATTTATGAAAAAATGCGTGTGCCGGGCAAGAAAATGCTCATCACCGGCAAGGGACGCTGCAACATTACCAACGCTTGCGAAATCCCCGATTTCATAAAAAATCTGCCCGGAAACGGAAGATTTTTAAATAGTGCTTTACATAGGTTCACAAATGATGATATAGTATTGCTGTTGGAGAGTAACGGACTGCCGACGAAGGTTGAACGCGGCGGACGTATTTTCCCGGTAAGCGACAAGGCGAAGGATGTAGTTGATACGCTGGTAAGGATTTATACCGAGGCCGGCGGCAAGCTGCAGACCGACACCAAGGTTATTGATATCATGGTCAAGGAAGGCCATGTGTACGGCGTGCGAACGGTCAACGGCGTGTACGAGGCAGACAGAGTTATTCTTGCTGCTGGCGGTGCGTCTTATCCGGGCACAGGCAGCGACGGCGGCGGCGCAAAGCTGGCAAAGAAGCTGGGGCACACTATTGTACCGCTGAAGCCTTCTCTGATTCCGCTGGAAAGCGATTATCCTTATGTTGATGATCTGCAGGGCTTATCTTTGCGCAACGTGCAGGCAACACTTTTTGCCGACGGCGTAAAGCTGGGCAGTGAATTCGGCGAGATGCTGTTTACACATTTCGGCGTTTCCGGTCCGATAGTGCTTTCGCTGAGCAATCTTGCCGCAGACGCTTTGGCTGCGGGCAAGGATGTAGAGCTGGAGGTTGACCTGAAGCCTGCGCTGAGCGAGGAAAAGCTGGATGCGCGTATCCAACGTGACTTTGTGCAGTACAGCCGCAAGCAGGTGCTCAACGGCATGAAGGATTTGCTGCCGCAGCGACTGATTCCCGTTGTGCTGGATATGTCCTACGTTGATGAGAACAAATTCATCAACCAGGTTTCGCGCGAGGAGCGTCACAGACTGTTGCAGACGCTGAAGCATTTTCTCATCACCATTTCTGCAACACGTCCGATTGCCGAGGCTATCGTTACCGCAGGCGGCGTGAGCGTGAAGGAGATTGACCCCAAGACCATGGAATCCAAGCGCATCAAGGGTCTGTACTTTGCAGGCGAGGTTATGGATGTCGACGGTTATACCGGCGGCTATAATCTGCAGGCAGCGTTCAGCAGCGGCCATGCTGCGGGCGAAGCGGCAGCTGCGGAAGAATAATTCATAAATTTGACTTAAATTAGGCTATCCATATACATGTAAAACATGGTATTATATAGATAGCTAATACATTATAAAGTGTGGTTATGTAGAATGAAGAAAATTGTTGTGGCAATTGATGGTCCCGCAGGTGCAGGCAAAAGCACTATTGCGAAGCTGGCTGCCGAAAAATTAGGCTATGCCTATATCGATACCGGTGCCATGTACAGAAGCGTAGCCTGGAAGTTTTTGCAGACAGGCAAACCTTTTGACGAGGACTTTATCAGCGGCTTATCCAAAACTATGCTGATTGACTTCAAACCGGAGGCAAAAATCAACCGTGTTTTTGTGGACGGTACCGAGGTTACCGATGCTATCCGTACTCCCGAGGTGACGGCGATTGTATCGCGTGTTGCTGCTATCGGAGCAGTGCGTGAGGCGATGGTAGACCAGCAGCGCCGTATGGGCGAGGCAGGCGGTGTCCTGATGGACGGCCGTGATATCGGTACGGTGGTATTCCCGAACGCACAGCTGAAAATTTTCCTTACTGCTTCGGTTGAAGAAAGAGCGCGCCGCCGCTATGCGGAAATGGTGGCCAAAGGTCAGCAGGTTGATCTGCAGCAGCTGCAGGCGGATATTGCCGAGCGCGACAAGCAGGACAGCGAGCGTGCTATCAGTCCGCTGCGTCAGGCAGAGGATGCCTTGCTTCTGGATACATCCGATATGGGCATCAGCGAGGTTACCGAGAGAATTTTACAGCTGGTGCAGGAGCGCGCACAATGATTTATACCTTAGTGAAGAATCTCTTTAAAATTCTTTTTACCATCTTTTTGCGATTGAAGGTAGAAGGAACAGAAAATATTCCCAAGGATGGTCCGCTGGTTATAGCGAGCAACCATCTGAGTCTGCTTGATCCGCCTGTACTTGGTACGGCAGCAACCCGTAAGGTCCACTTTATGGCCAAGGAAGAGCTGTTTGTGCCGGTTCTGGGCACTATCTATAAAATTCTGGGTGCTTTCCCGGTGCGCCGTGGCGGCGCGGACCGTGCTGCAATTAAGCATGGTATTGATATTCTGGAAAGCGGTCAGGTGCTGGCGATTTTCCCTGAGGGAACACGCAGCAAGACCGGCGAGCTTGGTAAGGCTCAGCCCGGAGCGCTGATGATGGCGAGCAAGGCGAAGGCAACTATTGTGCCGGCCTGCATCATCGGTACCGATTACAAGCGTCACGGCCGTATATGGCCGAAGGTTACGGTGCGCTTTGGCAAACCGATGCCTTTTCCTGAAGACGCTGTGGTCAACAAAGAATTTTTGCATGCAATGACTGAAGAGCTTATGCAGCACATTGCAAGGCTGCAGGCAGGTGAAGATGCATAATGGAAATTAAGGTAGCAGAGCACTGTGGTTTTTGCTATGGTGTGAAGCGTGCGGTGGCGTTGGCCCAGAAGGCTGCGACAGACCGTGTGCAGGGTGCAACGCTGGGACCTTTGATACACAATCCCCAGCTAATTGCCGAGCTTGCATCTGAGGGCATTGCCTGTAAGGACAGCTTGGAGCAGTTTGCTCCCGGTGAAACGGTTATCTTCCGTTCACACGGCGAGGGGCCTGAAACCTACGCGCAGGCAGAAAAACAAGGGCTGACAATTCTGGACGCAACCTGTCCGAATGTACGCCTGGCACAGCAAAAGGCTGCTCAGGCAGCAGCTGATGGCTATTTTCCTGTAATAGTCGGAGAAAAAAATCATCCGGAAGTAAAAAGTATTTTAAAATGGGCAGGAAAAAACGCTATCTGTGTAGAATGTATAAAAGATATCTCTTATGTACCGCGCCGGGAGCGTTATGGAGTAATCATCCAGACGACTTTTGAGCTGCAGAAATTTAATGATATATTGCAGGCACTGCAGGAGCAGCGCCCGGGAGAATACCGTGTGGAGCGCACCATCTGTCTGGCAACAGCGCAAAGACAGCAGGCGGCTGTAAAGCTGGCTGCAGAGTCGGATGCCGTTATCGTCATCGGCGGACGCAACAGCGCCAACACAAGGCATCTTTTCGAGCTGGTGCAACAGCATTGCAGGCAAGCATATCATATAGAGACTGCCGGCGAACTGCGCAGCGATATGCTAAGGGGTTGCAATAAAATAGGAATCACGGCAGGAGCATCGACTCCGGACCGTTTAATTAAGGAGGCTATTTTAGTAATGGAAAACATGGATTTTGAAAGCATGCTCAACGAAAGTATGGAGGTAGAGGTATATCCTGGCAAAGTTGTCAACGGTACCGTTATTCAATTGGATAAAGACGGCGTTTATGTATCTTTTGGATATAGACATGATGGTCTGATTCCTTATTCCGAATGGTCCCAGACCGAATCTGCTGAAGAACTGCAAAACTCCATCAAAGTTGGCGACGAAGTAGAAGCTAAGGTTGTTCCTGGCAGCACCAAGAGCGATTTCGTTCGTCTGTCCAAAATCAAAGCAGAGCGCGACGCAGCATGGAAAAATGTTGCTGAGCTGCCCGAAGGCGAAAAACGCCCGGCAACCGTTAAAGTTCTGCGCATCATCAAAAACAAAGCTAAAAACATCGTTGGTCTGGGTGTTGCAGTTGAAGGTGTTGAAGGCTTCATGCCTGCATCTCATGTTGAACTGCGCCGCGTAGAAGACTTCACCGGTTATATCGGCAAAGAGCTGGAAGCTGAAATCATCGAAGTTGACCTGGAGAAAAAACGCATCGTTGTTTCCCGCCGTGACCTGCTGAGAGCTGAAGCTGACGCTAAACGCAAAGCTTACAAGGAAGCTAAAGAAGCTCGTATTGCTGCTGCTAAAGAAGCACGCGCTGCTGCTGAAGAAGCTGCTTACAACTCTGTTGAAGAAGGCAAAGTATACACCGGTAAGGTTGTAAAAGTTGCTGAATTCGGTCTGTTCGTTGAAATCGGCGAAGGCCTGGTTGGCTTGGTTCACAACACCGAGCTGTCTTGGGACCGTAGCGTAAAAGCTGCTGACGTTGCTAAAGAAGGCGACGAAGTAACCGTTCTGGTTAAGAGCATCGACCGCGAAAACAAACGCGTTGCTCTGAGCATCAAAGCTACTCTGGAAGATCCCTGGAAGGTAGAAGCTTCTCAATTCCACATCGGCGATATCCTGGACGTAGAAGTTGTTCGCCTGCTGGCTTTTGGCGCTATCGTTAAACTGAGCGACAAGGTTGAAGGTTTAGTTCACATTTCCGAAATCGCTCCTGAGCGCATCGAAGCTCCGAGCGACGTTCTGGAAGTTGGCCAAGTTGTTAAAGCTGAAATCATTAAAATGGATCTGGACAGCAAAAAAATCGGCCTGAGCATTTCCAAAGTTAAACGTGATGCTGAAAAGAACGAATTTCGTTCCTACATGGGCAGCAAAAAATCTCACCTGAGCCAAAACCTGTCCGAGCAGCTGGAAAGCCTCGAAAAATAATTGGAGAAGGATATGCAACGTGCAAAGCGTAAGCTAGAACATATTCAATATGCACTGGAGCTGGGCGACGGCCCGGCGGCAACGCACCTTGCTGATCTCCGCTTCTTACACAACTGTCTGCCGGAGATTAATCCGGCAGACTTTGTTTTATCTGTAGAAATTTTAGGCAAACGTCTGCGTTTGCCTTTTTTCATTGATGCTATTACCGGCAGTACAGATGCGGTGACGGAGATTAACAGAAAGCTGGCGCAGGTGGCGGCAAGAACCGGTATCGGTATGGCTGTAGGCTCGCAGTTCGGCGCTGTGCGTGACGGCAGCGGTATCGCGAGCTATACTGTGGTGCGCGAGGAGCTTGCCGAAGGTCTTGTTATCGGTAACATCAGTGCTCTTGCTACTCCTGCGCAGGCGCAGGCTGCCGTTGACATGCTGCAGGCTGACGCGCTGGAGGTGCACCTCAACGCCGCGCAGGAGCTGTGGATGGCCGAAGGCGACAAGGATACCTGCGGACTTTTGGCAAACCTGGTGCAGATTCGTGATGCAGTGAGCGTGCCTGTTATCGTTAAGGAAACAGGCTGCGGTATTGCGGCAGAGCAGTACGAGCTTTTGCTGGAGCAGGGTTTTACAGCCTTTGACTGTGCCGGCGCAGGGGGGACGAACTTCCCGGCGATTGAGGCGAAACGTCAGGGCGTGGAGCTGACGGAGGAATTCGCTGCTTGGGGTGTGCCTACCTGCTGGAGCCTGCTTGACGCGCAGCAGACACTGCCGCAGAATGCTCTGCTTTTGGCGAGCGGCGGCATCCGTACCGCAGGTGACGCAGCGCGTGCCTTCGCTCTGGGTGCGGACGCGGTGGGGATTACCGCTCCGCTTCTGCGTCTGGTTATGGAGCATGGTGTTGACGCTGCCGTAGATTATGTGCATTCACTGGCGGAAGGACTGCAAAAGTACATGCTGCTTTTGGGCTGCCTGACGCCGAAGGAGTTGCGTGACGTTCCGCTGATTGTGACGGGAGAAACGCGTGACTTTATTGCCAGCCGCGGCTATGAGCTAGCGAAGCTGTGCAGATGGCGCAGAGGGTAGAAAAGAAGAGGATAGAAAAACTGCGGAGCAGGCGAGAGCTTGCTCCGTAGTTTTTGGTGAGAAAACCGTTCTAAGTTACTTATGACTTTTACTTCTTTACCTCTAAACGTAATACCATATTTGTAAATGGTATGTACATTACAAGCGAGAAATTCTGTATCGTATTTTTTATCTAAATGAAAGTTGTGTAATGAGGATTAGTCGTTGGAGAGGTTGAGCAGAGTAGAGGTTATTTATTAACAAATTCAATAGCATACTATCTGCGAGGGCATGAAAGCTTGCGCAGATTTTTTCTCGCCGACTACGAAATAGACTTCGTGATAGTTGGTGAAGCTTATGGATATTGGTAATTAAAGCTTATAAAATAAGAAGGAAAAACAACATACTTGAAAATAAATTCCGAGATGGGAATATAATTTGATTTGTAAAACATAATGTGCTATACTCGGAGAAAGGAGGGATAGAGCTATGGTTGAAAGAAAAGAATACCTCGAACAGCTTTGGGAGTGGAAAGACGAGCACATCATTAAAGTTGTGACGGGAATTAGACGTTGTGGTAAATCGGTGCTTCTGGAACAGTTTAAGGACAGACTTCATTTAGCTGGCGTGGAAGCAGAACAGATTATATCAATCAACTTTGAAGACCTAGAGTTTGAAGAGCTTTTGGATTATAAGGTACTTTATCGTTATATAAAAGAACGTCTGTGCAGCGATAAAATGACATATATATTTTTGGACGAAATTCAGAACGTGCCTGATTTCCCCAAAGTAGTAGATAGTCTATATGTAAAGAACAACACGGATGTATATATTACGGGTTCAAATTCGTATTTGCTTTCAAGTGAACTGGCAACCCTTTTGTCTGGAAGGTATGTGGAAATATCAATGCTTCCCCTTTCTTTCCGTGAGTATGTCACTGTGACGGGGAGACCGCAAGAAGATGCTTTTTCAGAATATATGCAAACGGGAGGACTTCCGTATGTTGCGGTGATGAACCGCACGGATGAAAAAGTAAATCAATATCTGGAGGGAATCTACAACACCGTTATTGTTAAAGATATTGAGGAACGCCAGGCAAGAAAAGAAAAAGATGCAGGTAAACGTAAAATCACAGATATTGCACTACTGAAGACCATTGCACGCTATTTGGCAATTGTAATCGGCAGTCCGATTTCTATGAAAAGCGTAACCGATTACTTAATCTCTTCTGGCAGAAAGATTTCCCCGAATACGGTTAGTGATTATGTAGAGGCTTTGACTGAATCATTTGTCTTTTACCCAGCTGAAAGATTTGATATTGTGGGGAAACAGCTTTTGAAAGCCAATAAAAAGCTGTATATGGTTGATCTGGGACTTCGCAATCATATTCTTCCAAGAAAACGGTATGATTTGGGCTTTTCCATTGAGAATATTGTATATTTCGAACTTTTACGGCGAGGCTATAAGGTCAATATTGGAAAGTTTGGCTCAACTGAAGTGGACTTTGTCGCTCAGAAGCAAGGAATATTAACTTATTATCAGGTTACAGCTAATATGACTGCTGAGGAAACATTTGAACGAGAGATGCGTCCGCTACGGGGAATACAAGACAATTATGAAAAAATCGTCTTGACGCTTGATCGCTTCTCCCTCGGAAATTATGAAGGCATAAAAGTCGTGAATGTCATTGACTGGCTTCTAGGGATATAGAAGAGTATTGAGTTTGCCAAGAATCTTGTGGCAGAAAACGGAAACCATCGAGCGTACTGCAAGAGTGACTACTTTGATTGTTGCATAGGTGCGTAAACTGGCAGAAAAGCTGAGCGCGTAAACTATAGTTATAATTATAATTATAATAAAATATGCATTGAGCGTCATCGTGGGTGAAACCTGCGATGGCGTTTTTTACGTTTTGGAGGATGATGCTGAGATGGCAATATATTAAAAATTGTATAGTTATGCGAGCAGAAGGGGAAAAATCGTCAAGAGTTCAGCTTATTGGGAGAAGAGTTTGACTGGGGGGGACAAGATGTTATAATTTTTATCAAAGAATACTTATAAAGAAAAATTGTAAGCTTATATTATACAAAATTTAACTCAACTGGAGGTTGCTAGTGATGAATGTCAATTTACAGGAGATTATCAATAAATTACAAACAGCGAAGGAAGAGCTGCAAAAGCAGCAGCGCTTTGCGCGGTTTGCTACAGGACTAGATGAGCTTATTTCCCATACATCAGAGCCATTGATGCTTATGGTCATGGGCTCTTTTTCTACGGGTAAGTCGTCATTTATTAATGCATTAGTGGGCGAAGAAATCGCGGCTGTTGAGGCGAAGCCGACAACGGCTGTTGTAACGAAGCTTTGCTATGGTCAGCAGGATAAGCTTTTGCTGCATTTCAGAGATGGCAAGGTGCAGTCTGCAACGCCGCAGGAGTTTACTAGAATGACAGCTGTTAACGATGAAGAAAAGTTCAACGAAGTTCATGAAAAGCTGGATTATGTCGAACGTCAGATGCCGCTGGAAATCTTAAAGCAGGTCAGCATTATTGACAGCCCGGGCCTCAATGATGTGAAGGAAAAGCGCTCGGAAGCAACGGAGCGTTTTGTCAGCAAGGCGGATACGGTGCTGTGGATGTTTTCTGTAGTACAGCTGGCAACGAGGGAAGAGATAGCGGCTATGGACAGGCTGACGCCGCGCCTGAAGCCGATTGCTGTTGTTAATAAGATGGATTTGCTGGACGAAGAAGAGGACGACCCAGCAGAGTTTTTAGCAAAGGCTAGACAGACTTTAAATGGCAGAGTGCAGGCCGTTGTGGGCATTTCTGCGAAGTATGAGCTGGAAGGAAAGAAGGAAAATAATACGCTAAAGCGGGAGATTGGTAATTTTGCCGAGCTGGAAAGGGCTGTGGCAGATTTAGTGCTGCCACACCGCGAGAGGTTTAAGCTGAACACGCTGCTCGATGAGCTGGGTGCTTTTTTTGCTGCATTCAATAGAAAGTTTGCGAAGGCGAAGGAAGAGAATGAACTAAAAAAAGGCAGAAGCTATGAGCAATATATGGAAAATGCTCAGGCTTTTATGCAGACAGAAGATATTTTAAACGGTGTTACCAGTGGTATTTTGGATTACTGTGAGCGTGAGGCTGGACAAAATAATGAGCAAGCACTGTATTTGTTAGGTGTGCTTTATGAAGGTGGCATTGGTGTGCTGCAAGATACGAATAAGGCATTGAAACTTTATCAAAAGGCGGCAATGAAAAATCATCAGGATGCGATGATTAATTTGTATGCCTATTACAGTAATCATGGAAATGATGATACTGCAAATTATTGGTTGAAGAAACTTGCAGAGCAGGGACTGTCTGAGGCGCAGAATGCGTATGCAGATAAATTATCTAATGCTGAGAGGTATAAAGAAGCAGTACAGTGGTACGAAAGGGCTGCTAAGCAAGGATATGCACCTGCGCAGGCGCATCTTGTAGAGAATTATATTTATGGCGTAGGCGTAGAAACTGATTATAATATTGCAAGGCAGTGGTGTGATAAGGCAGCAGAGCAATATTATCCTGTTGCACAATATTTTATGGCAAAGTATTTTGTTAAGAATCAAGTGGACAGATATGCTTGGTATCGTAAAGCCGCTGAGCAGGGTTATGCAAGAGCACAGAATATGATGGCTAGATATTTAGAAGAAGGCTGGGGCGGCATAACGAAAAATCAAGCTGAAGCAGTTGAGTGGTATAGAAAAGCGGCTGAGCAGGGATATGATCCGGCTCAATATAATTTAGCAATTTGTTTAGCAACTGGAGAAGGTTGTGCAAAAAATCAAGTTGAAGCAGTAGAATGGTATAGAAAGGCTGCGGAGCAAGGTCATGCACAAGCTCAAGATAACTTAGCCGAATGTTTATATAACGGAAGTGGTTGTGCAGAAAATAAAGCTGAAGCGTTCCAATGGTTTAGAAAAGCTGCAGAGCAGGGCAATATGTATGCACAAAATAGTTTAGCTATTTGTTTATATAACGGCGAAGGTTGTGCAGAAAATAAAGCTGAAGCGTTTAAATGGTGTAAAAAAGCAGCGGAACAAAATATTGCAGAAGCACAAAATCAGTTAGGCAGATATTTAGTAGAAGGCTGGGGCGGTGTAACGAAAAATCAAATAGAGGCAGTTGAGTGGTATAGAAGAGCAGCGACGCAGGGATATGCTCCTGCTCAATATAATTTAGGAGTTATGTTAGAAACTGGTGAAGGTTGTGCGGTAGATGAAGATGAAGCGGAGAAGTGGTATAGAAAAGCTGCAGAACAAGGAGTTAAGGAGGCACAGGAAGCCTTGGTTAGCAGAAGAAATTCTTGTTCTGCATCTACCAAAGTTGCTGCTCAAAGTTCAGGTTGTCTGCTGCCGATTTTGGTTACACTTGCTGTAATAACTTTGATGATAGTGCTTTAAATATTTTATAAAGAGAGATGATTGATATGTGTATTATACTAAATGAAATTCGTAGCTATTCAAAAGAAATTGTAAATTTTATTCAGTCACATCAAGATGCTTATACTGGTTTAGAGCATTTGTGGGAAGGAGTCGATGTCCCCAAGGATAGACAGTTATTCAATATCTTAAAGGATAATCAAATAGTAGGTTTCTTTATGGTTGTAAATAACATTAACAAGGGTAAAGATATTGGTTGTGAAATTGAAATAGGAATTTTTGATAATTACGCAGAAAAGGGACTTGCTCAGAAAACAATAAAATATTTTCTTGAGGAGTATATAGATGATGAATTTAAGATTAACAATACATGTGTTTATGCAACGATACAAAAAGGGAATAATTGCATTAATATTATGCGAAAAATTTTAAATGAGAGTAACTTTATTCTTATTGAGGAGCCTGTGTTTGCATATAAGGAAAGTGAAGAAGGAATAGCATTACTAAAGAGATGTGGAATGGCGCTCCCAACTGACACTGAAACTAAAGAACTAATTTATTATTATAAGCTTTAAAAAGGAGCTAACCATGGACTTCACCCTTTACAAGAAAAAGAAAACTAACCTTCAAACCACCATCACCTCCACTCTCTCCCTTCTCCAATCCCTCAACCTAACCAGCGCCAACAAGCGCCTGACAGATGACGCCGTCCGCCTCGCAGACGAGCGCTTCAACCTTGTTATAATTGGTGAATTTTCGCGTGGCAAGTCGACCTTTATTAATGCCTTGTTAGGCACAAATATTTTACCTGCTAGTGCTAATCCTACGACGAATATTATCAGCAAAATTGTCTACGGCAAGCAGCCAAAGTATGTTTTGTTCTATAAGGATGGCAAGCAGCAAGAGATTAGCAAGGAGGCGTTTGACCTTATCAAGGCGCAGACGGAGGACAAGCCAGATAAGTTCTCTCTGCTCAAGGATTTCGTAGGCAAGCTCAAGCATGAAGAAAGCCACGTGGATTTTGGCAACATCGACCATGCGGAGATTTCCTATCCATTATCCTTTTGCGAAAATCAGGTGGATGTCGTGGATACACCGGGCACGAATGACCTTAATGTAGGCCGCATTGAAATCACCTATCGCTATTTGCGTCAGGCAGAGGCAGCGATTCTGGTACTTTCGGCAACGCAGCCCTTGACGCGCACAGAAAAGGAATTCCTCGTCGAGCAGGTTGTGGGTAACAATATCAAGGATATTTTTATCGTCATCAACTACAAGGACGAGGTTATAGGGCAGGAAGATCGTGTAGTTAAGCATGTGCTAGACAATTTGCAGGACGTGCAGGATTTTTCTCAGCGCATCTTTATCGTGAGCAGCAAGCAGGCATTGCTTTATCGCCGTAAGCAGGCAGGCGAGGCTTTGAAGACTAAGGCCTTGCTGAACTGTCCTGCTACCTTGAAAGAGACTGGCATTGAGGAATTAGAAACTGCCTTAGCTCGCTTTCTCAGCGAAGAAAAGGGCAATGCCAAGCTGAAAAAATATGCAGAACGCTGCTACCTGGCATTGAGAGAAGCAGAGCACGGCATAGCAGTGCAGAAGGAAGGACTTTCACATTCTTTGGATGATTTAAAGGCTAAGCTTTTTGAGGAACGGCCTAAGTTTATGAAAACCAAGCGTATGGCGACGCAGATTACGCAGGGTTTACAGGTGCAACTTGAAAGTAGGCAGCTGGATATTGAACAGCTGGCAGACCTGACGGCTAACAAAATCAAGCAGGCTGCCATAGGCTCTATTGATGGCTATGATGGTAATATCAGCGAGCTTTCTGGCTCAGAAATTAAATATGTTGTAGAAAAGGCTGTCACGCCTATTCAAAAGCAGTTTATCAAGGATATAAACGAGCTGCAAAACAAGCTTGTGCAGGAAGAGGTGGCGCAGGCGGCAGAAAAATTGAAGCAGATTTGGCAGGATATGGACTTTGATGTTGCAGCCCTGCCTATAACCAATCGTTTTGCAGCATTAAGTGAAATTAGTAACACACCTAGTAGGTCTTATAACGAAACAGAAAGAAGTATTTTTTCTTCTGCCGGAGCTTATTTAGCAGCAGGTTTTTTATTTGGTCCGGCGGTTGGTATTTGTGCAGCAGTTGCTAGCTGGTTCGCTACTGGTGGCGGCAATCCCTTTGAGGACAAAAAGCGTAAAATAAAGGAGCAGGTGCGCAGTCAGTTCAACAGCAATCTGCGCGATTTTAGCAAAAATATTGCCGACCAGTACAATAAGAGCGTGCAGCAGATTTGTCAGGAGATGCAGACCGAAGTCGACGAGCGTGTTAGCGAGATGAACGATCAGCTGCAGTCCTTGATTCAGCAAAAGGAAAGCAGGCAGCAGAACGTAGATGACGTACTTGCTGATTTAGATAAAAAGCAGCAGACTATTGCAGGCCTGCAAAATAAGTTAAATGAGGTGCTTAGATAATGAGTACAGTTGAGGCAAAAAAGAGGATTCAAGCAGTTTTGTATGAACTATTAGCACAGGATTTTGTGCAGGAGAATACAGCTGCCTACGAAAAACTTACGGAGCTGCAGCAGGATATCAAAAATGATTTTTTTGTCGTAGTTGTCTTAGGCGAATTTAAACGCGGTAAATCAACTTTTATTAATGCGCTGATAGGCAATGACCTGCTGCCGACGGATGTACTGCCGGAAACAGCGACGATTAACGCCTTGATTTACAACGAAAAGCCAGAGCTAGAAATCATTATGCAGGACGGAAGCGTAGAGTGTGGGCAGGTGGAAAGGAGCTTTTTGGAGCGCTTTTCTGCTAAAAACCAGACTGACGAATGTAGTAAAATCAAATATCTTAAAATTGGTTATCCATTCAAGCTTTTGAATAACAACGTCGTCATCGTTGATACTCCTGGTGTTTCGGACCTCAACGAGCAGCGCTGCGACGTGACCTATAACTTTATTCCCAAGGCTAATGCTGTTTTATTTTTGCTGGACGCCAACTCTCCGCTGAAAAAATCTGAGATTGATTTTATTGAAGAAAAGCTGCTGGCACAGGGCATAGATAATATCATTTTTCTTGTCAACAAATATGATAACATTGATGATGAAGAGGACGAGGATTTTTGGGAAAATCTGCAAGTACACATGCTCAAGGCGTTCTCTGAAAGCGAGCATCCGCTGAAGGCTTTGAATATGTATCCACTTTCAGCAAAAATGGCTTTGCGTGGTGTGTTGGAGCAAAAGCAGAATTTTATTGATGCTTCTGGTATTATGGAAATAAAGACAACTCTACAAAAAACTGTCAGCGAAGGTCGTGTGGAGGAAGAAAAGCTGGCACGCTATAAGGCCAGAATGCAGACTGTGCTGCTAGGCTTAGGCAGTGAGTTGGAAAATAAACGAGCCTTGAAATCCGCAGACTTGGAGAAGCTGCGAGAGGCGCAGGCTGGCTTGCAGGAGCTGTTCGACGAGCAGCTGGAAAATAAACAGAAGCTGGCTGGCTTTGTAGAAGAGGAAAAGAAGAATATCATCGCGATGACGGATAAATCCTTACGCTTCTTCTATAAAAGGTTAGAAGAAAGGATTATTGACGACGTACAGTTTTATAAAGGTCTTGATTTTAAGGATTATGTGGAACAGCGGGTTTCTAAGGCTATACAGCGAGAGCTGGGAAACTGGCTTATGAGCTATGCACCCAATATTGATGTGCTGCTGCGTACGGTGGAAAAAGAAATTGCTCGTGGCATTTCCTACCGCTTCAATCAAAAGATTGCGTTGAATGCTAACTTTGGGAATAAGCCTGGTGTTGGCGGCTATGGAGTGAATGTTACGGCTCTGGATGTGTCCAATGCGACTGTAAAGGCCGGAGCGCTTACGGCTGGCGGCGCGGGCCTACTAATGCTGATTGGCGGACCAGTACTGATGCCGTTTATCAGCATGGCAGCGTTCCCATTTTTGCAGCGCAGATTCTTAGAGGATCAGCTGGCTACGGCGAAGGAGCAGGTTATTCCGTCCATTCAGGAGCAGCTGTCGGACTGCGTTTTTCGGATGCAGCAGGAGCTGCATAAATATATTGATGAAAAGAGCACGACTATTATAAAAAATTCAGAATATGCTTATGATACCGTGTTGGAGGATTTGCGGTCGCGTATAGATGCAGAAATAGATGAAAAGAAGCATTTGAGCAATGATTTAGGCGGAGAAATTGCCAAGCTCAGTGCGGAAATCAACAGCATCAACAAAACATTACAAGCATTACAGGAGGTGTATTAAAATGAACATTTTTGACCAATTTGACCATAATATGTATGGACATGATTCCTACACTCATAATGATGATGGTGGCTATATTCATGACGGCACAGGCCATTATGATGCGCATTTGCTGCCCCTAGATGGCGGGGCAGCGTTTTATCATGATGCGAGTGCAGCCATTGGTCATGGTAATGCTCATTGCATTTTGTGCGAGGTAGATCCATTGGTGCACGCTCATAACTATCAGGCGCATCCACTGATTTTTGGTGATGATGGCAGACCGCTAGTGCATGTCGATGGTTATACACGAAGTGACGGCACCTATGTTGGCGAGCATTATCGCACTCTGCCTGACGGCAATCCTTATAATAATTTGTCATCTAAGTACTGATTTACACAATAAAAGCTTCCAGACCTGCTTTTATGGCTCGTCCGGAAGCTTTTAGCGTATATAGCGTCCCCTTTTTGCATTCTTCAAGCTAATATGATATAATAATTTGACGACTAATCTTTTCACGGTTGATTATCTGCATTTTTTAAGGAGTTGTAATGGTAGGACTTATTAGTGGTGTACGCAAGAACAGTTTGGCAGCGGACGCAGGCATCAAGGCCGGCGAAAAGCTGTGCAGCGTGGACGGCGTACAGGTTAAGGATATAATTGAATTGAGCTTCTATACCTCCGATTACGAGGTTGATCTGGAGATAGAGGCCACCGATGGCACACGCCGTCAGGTACATATAGAAAAATATCCGGATGAGGATCTTGGCCTGGAGTTTGATTCCGCAGTTTTTGACAGAGTTGCGACCTGCTACAATAACTGTGTTTTTTGCTTTGTTGACCAGATGATTCCCGGTATGCGTCCGGGTCTGTATGTGCGTGATGACGATTACCGTCTGTCCTTCTTATATGGTAACTTCATTACACTCACCAATATGAAGGATGAAGATTTTGAACGGATTATCCGTACACACCTGACACCGCTGTATGTTTCGGTACACGCTACCGACCCGCAGGTGCGCTGCCAGATGATGCACAACCGTTTCGCCGGTCAGCTGATGAAGCGCTTGCAGCTTTTGTTCGATGCGGGCATTCAGGTGCATACGCAGATTGTCTGCTGTCCCGGTTATAATGACGGCGAGATTCTTGCCAAGAGCTTCCACGATTTGTACGCGCAGTATCCCAATGTACTGACGATGGCGGTTGTTCCCGTAGGCATCACTAAGCACCGCGAGCACCTGACGCAGCTTGCTACCTTTACGAAGGAGCAGGCCGCAGAGGTTGTGGAGCAGGTGACCGCATGGCAGGAGCGCTGCCGTAAGGAAACAGGCAAGACGTTTATCTACTTGGGCGACGAGTTTTATCTGCTGGCGGAAAAGCCTTTTCCTCCTACCGAATGGTACGACGGCTTCCCGCAGCTGGAAAACGGCATCGGCCTTACTGCCAACTTTATGCTGGAATGGGACGAGGCGTTGGCGCAGATGCAGAGCTTTCATCCTGCAGAGCCTGCGGTGATTCCCGTGGGTGAGGGCGCTTACCGTGTGCTGGAGCCTTTGATGACGAAGCTGAACAGCCAGTTCGGTTCGGAGCACCGTTTTGTGCCTGTTCCTAACAGCTTTTTCGGCGGCAAGGTGAATGTTACCGGTCTTTTGACGGGCAGCGATATCTTAGCGAACGTGCAGGACAAGAAGATTATTCTGCCGGATGTGGTTTTGAATAACGATAAGCTGTTTTTGGATGATATGTCGCTGGCGCAGTTCAAGGAGCGTTACCCCGGCAAGGTGGAGATTGCTAAGGGTGCGAAAGAGCTGCTGCATTTATTATTGGAAAGATAGGTGAGGCGTATGCTGCAGGTTTATACAGGTACAGGCAAGGGCAAGACTACTGCCGCTTTGGGCGTAGCGCTGCGTGCCTCCGGTTATGGCATGAAGACGCTGATGCTTTCTTTTTTGAAGGACGATCCTGAGTACGGCGAGGCGCGGGCTGCAAAGAATCTGCCGTGGTTTACGCTGCGGCAGGTGGGACGCGACGCCTTTGTTAATTTCCATAATCCCGATCCTATTGATTTAAAGATGTGCCGTGACGGCTGGGAAGAAGCAAAGAAAGCTATCAGCTCGCACGCTGCGGATGTTATTATCCTTGATGAGCTGAATATTGTGCTTGCTACTCAGATGTTGCCGACGCAGGAGGTTGTCGATTTCCTGAAGCAGTATAAAAGCACCGTCGAGATTATTATGACGGGCAGGGGTGCGCCGCCGGAGCTGGTGGCGATTGCTGATCTGGTGACGGATATGAGCGAGGTTAAGCACTATTTCCACAAGGGAGTTTCTTCCAGGAATGGAATTGATCATTGAGGTGTGCTTGCGTAGAGAGATGAGAAAAGAGTTGCTTGCGCGTCGCAATTAAATATCGTTCCAGTCAGTAGCAATTTTCCCATGCCTTAGGGCATAACGCAAATTTCGCACGGAAGCAAGACGGAACTTCGGTAAAATTTGCCAGACGGTAAGAGAATGTTACGTACCCTTGTTCCTGTGCTTCCAAGCACTCATTTGCTAAAATTGCTATTCCCTACACGATATGTTAATTGCTAATGTTGGCGTTTGGCTATCCTTCTTGCCTGCCCCATAGGGTACGAGGCGGAAGGGTATTCCCCATAAATATACAAAAAATTTTACATTTCTATGATAGACACATACTAAAAAATTTATTACTATGAAGGAGATTTGATTATGGCTAAACCGATAGTTGCTATAGTTGGACGTCCGAACGTAGGCAAATCTACTCTTTTTAATATTTTTGCCAACAGCAGGATTTCCATTGTTGAGGATACACCGGGCGTTACCCGCGACCGTCTGTATGCCACCGCCGAATGGCTGGACCACGAGTTTATGATGGTTGATACCGGCGGTATCGAAATCATGAATGCCGATGCTATTGCTGTTTCTATCCGTCAGCAGGCACAGATTGCGATTAAGGAGGCGGACGTTATTCTGTTCGTCTGCGATGCACGCGCAGGCATTACTACCGAGGATGCTGACGTTGCCCGTCTGCTGCGTCAGTCCAAGAAGCCGATTGTGCTGGCAATCAACAAGGCGGATTCTCCGAAGCAGGAGATGAATACCTTTGAATTCTATAATCTGGGTATCGGTGATCCGATTGCTGTTTCTGCGTCCAACCATTTGGGCCTGGGCGATTTGCTGGATGCCGTTGTTGCCAAGTTCCCGTCCGATAAGATGGCAGGCGACCTGGAGGAGGAGGACGAAATCAAGGTTGCTCTGATCGGCCGTCCTAACGTGGGCAAGTCCTCTATTTTCAACGCACTGGTAGGCGAGGAGCGTTCTATCGTAAGTGATGTTGCAGGCACTACCCGTGATGCGATTGATACTCCGGTAGTACGCAACGGTCAGAAGTATCTGTTCATTGATACCGCAGGCATGCGCCGCAAGGCTAAGGTTGACGAACCGATTGAAAAATACAGCGTTATGCGTTCTCTGCGCGCGGTTGACCGCAGTGACGTTGTGCTGATGGTTTTTGATGCTGTCGAAGGTGTTACCGAGCAGGATAAACGTATTGTAGGCTATGCTCATGAGGCAGGCAAGGCTGTTATTCTGGTTGTCAACAAGTGGGATTTGTACGAGAAGGACAATTCCTCCACTCTGCGTTACACCGAAACTTTGCGCAAGGAGCTTGTTTTCCTGCAGTATGCGCCAGTAGTTTTCGTTTCTGCCGTTACCAAGCAGCGTATTCACCGTCTGCCGGAGGTTATCTCCTATGTTGCCGAGCAGAACGCTATGCGTATCGCTACCAGTATTCTCAACCAGGTTATCGAGGACGCTGTGGCTATCAATCCGCCACCGACCGAAAAAGGCAAGCGTCTTAAGATTCTTTATGTTACACAGGTCAAAATCAAACCGCCAACCTTTGTTATCTTCGTCAACGAACCGGAAATTATGCATTTCTCCTATCAGCGTTATCTGGAGAACAAACTGCGTGAGGCCTTTGGCTTTGAAGGTACACCGATTCAGATGATTATCCGTGGTAAGAACGAGGATGAATAAATAAAAGTCAGGTGATTTGTTATGTTCAATGAGGTGGGGATATTACATTTTCTGCTGGGCTTCGTGCTCGGTCATGTCTGCGGCTCTGTTCCCAGCGGCTTATGGCTGGTGCAGGCCTTTCATGGTATTGATATCCGTAATTACGGCAGCAAAAATATCGGCACAACGAACGTTTTCCGTACTGTCGGTCCTAAGACTGCGGTGCTGGTGCTGATTGCCGATGCCTTCAAGGGTATTCTCGCGGTTGGTATTATGAGTTATTTTTTCCACAATCCGCTGCTGGATGTGGTTACGGCTTTGGGTGCGCTTTTGGGACACAATTATTCGCTTTTTCTGGGCTTTAAGGGTGGCAAGGGCGTTGCGACCGCACTGGGCCTGTTGATTTTTATGATGCCTAAGGTTGCGGTAGCAAGCTTCGGTATCTGGCTGGTGTGCGTGCTGCTGACGCGCTATGTATCGCTCGGCTCCATTATGGCTGCCATCTTTACGCCGCCGCTGGCGTGGTATCTGGGTTATCCCTCTGCCTATGTGATTTTCTCGGTGGTTGCCGCTTTCTTTGTAGTTTTGCGCCACAAGGAAAATATCCATCGCCTGCTCACAGGCACCGAAAGCAAAATCAAACCGGGCAATGCCAAGGATCTGCAGAAATAAAATATCGCTTCTACGCTGATGTAGGCCAATGCTTCCATCAGCTTTTTTCATATACTAAAGCAGGATTTTTGTCCTGCCTAAAGAATATAATAATATTACAAGTATTTTAGGTGATTTGCAGTAGACTTAATACTGCAGGAAGGAGGAACAAAATTGCGATTAGCAAAGCTTTTATATACAGCTGCCGTTGTCTGCGGACTGCTGCTGCCTTTGGGCGCTTCGGCCGCAGGCATTACCAATTATCCGCCGCTGGTGAACCCGTCGCACTGGACGGAGCAGAACAAGAGCGGTGATACGGTTATTCTGGATGCGAAGGGTGTGGCATCCTTCAATGCCAAGGTGCGCGCTGCTTCCCGCAGTATGCCTGACCTGGCAAATTATCCTGCGACGATGAGCGGTGATGCGCTCAAAACGAGGATTATGGATTATTCCATCCTTGACGATGATTTGTATCTGCATGGCAACAAGGTGAGCGAAAACTATAAGAATATCCTACGTAAGCAGAGTAATGTCAGTGCTATTCCCAAAAGCGTGACTGTGCAATATGCGGTGACGGTGCGCCGTACAGCGGTGCGTGCGCTGCCTACGGGCGAGGGCCTGTATTATTACGCGGGCGACAGGGATTTTGACGCCCTGCAGGAAACTATGCTGGACCCCGGCGAGCCTGTGGCTGTGCTGCACACCAGTGCCAACGGTTATTTTTACTACGTGCAGGCAGTAAATTACAGCGGTTGGGTGAGCAAGTATAATGTAGCCATGACTGATAAGAACACCTGGAGCAGCTTTGTGAAGCCGCAGAAGTTTCTGGTTGTTACCGATGCGGAATATAACCTGAAAACAGACGGCGAGCAGGTGCTGTACCAGCAGGGGGCGCGCCTGCCGGTTGACAGTATGCAGAGCGATACCTATACGGTAATTGCTCCGGTGCGTACAAAAACAGGTCAGCTGCAGAAGCAGAAGCTGCTGGTGCCGAAGGCTGCCTCTGCCGTGCATTACGGTTATTTGCCTTATACCAGCAATAATCTGCTCAGCTCCGCCTTCAAATTTTACGGCAAGCCCTATGGCTGGGGCGGCTTGAAGAACAGCGTGGACTGCTCGAGCCTGGTGTTCAATGCTTACCGCACTGTCGGCATTGTGCTACCGCGTAATGCCGACCAGCAGGAGTTGACTGCAGGCACGAAGAAAAAGCTCAGCGGCAGCGCACAGGAACGCGCCGCCGTTATCAGCAAGCTGATGCCGGGTGCAGCGCTTTATATGGACGGCCATTGCCTGATGTATATCGGCAACATTAACCAGACGCCGTATACGATTCATGCGTTGGGCTCTTATTTTTCCAAGGGCCGCCTGATGCGTGAGATGAAGGTGCTGGTGAGCGATTTGTCGTTGCAGCGTTCCAGCGGCAATACCATGCTTAACGAATTGCAGACTGCAATAGAATATAAATAATGATAGGAGAGTTTAAGATATGTTAAACCAATTTCAATGTACCGCAGCGGAGTTCAACGCTGCAGCCTATAATGATGCGGACAGTATTGTCCTCTTTCTGTGTAAGGAATGTGCGGCGGCTATCGACAAGCTGGAGCTGCCGGAGGCAGTAGCCAATGCGGTGAAGGCATATGCTGCCATGCACGACGATATTTATGATGCAGGCAGTGTTACCACCCTGGTGCTGCCGCAGGGTGAAGGTTTGCTGACACTGCTTTTGGCAGGCTGTGGCGAGGGCAAGGACTGCAAGCCGAACGATTTCCGTAAGGCTGCCGGCGCTGCTGCCCGCGCTTTGCACAAGGCTAAGGCGCAAAAGGCCGTACTGGCTGCGCCTATCCTGCTGAACGCCGAACGCAGCAAAAACCTGCAGGCGCTTGTTGAAGGCCTGTACCTCGGCGCGTACACCTTCAACCGCTTCAAGAGTGAAGCAAAGCAGGCACCGCTGTGCGAGGCTACCGTGCTGAGCGCTGTGCCGGAGGCGGCGGCAATCATTAACGCTGCGGAAATCTCTGCGGAAGCAGTGTGCTATGCACGTGATCTGGTGAATAACCCAGGTAACGTGGTAACACCGCAGACCATGGCCGATGATGCCTTGAAGCTGGGGCAGGAGCTGCCGCTGGAAATTACTATTATGGATGAAACCCTGATGGAGGCAAGAGGCATGCATGCACTGCTGGCAGTAGGTCAGGGCAGTCATAACCCTCCGTGCCTCGTTGCCTTGCGCTACAACGGCAACGGTGACGCTCCCTATACAGCCTTCGTAGGCAAGGGCATCACCTTCGACAGCGGCGGTATTTCCATTAAGCCTGACGATAACATGGGCGAGATGAAGGACGACATGACGGGTGCAGGCGCTGTGCTCGGCGCTATGCGTGCCATCGCACGTTTAGGCCTGAAGTGCAACGTTATCGGCGTGCTGGCCTGCGCGGAGAATATGCCTGACGGCAAAGCGCAACGTCCCGGCGACATTGTGCGTGCAGCCAACGGCAAGACCATCGAGGTTGTTTCCACCGATGCGGAAGGACGCATGGTGCTGGCGGACGCAGTCTGGTATGCCTGCCAAATGGGTGCCAAGAAGGTTATTGATATAGCAACGCTCACCGGTGCGGTAATCATCGCGTTGGGCAACGAAACCAGCGGTATTGTGGCCAATGACGACGAGCTGGTGGAGCAGATTAAGCTGGCAGGTCGCATGGCCGGTGAAAACTACTGGCAGCTGCCTTCCCTGCCCGAATGCAAGGAGGCCATCAAGAGCGACGTTGCGGACCTGCTCAACAGCGCAGGACGTGCCGGAGGCTGCATCACCGGCGGTCTGTTCATTGGTGAATTCGTTGATAAAGATATCCCGTGGGCGCATCTTGATATCGGCGGCACCTCCACCGCTACTAAGACGGAGGGCTTCAAGGTCAAGGGAGGTACTGCCTTTGGCACTATGACGCTTATCAAGCTGGCAGGTATGCTGTAATGGCTGCGCAGCTTGTAGATTTACATTTGCACAGCACCTTCAGCGACGGACGCTATACGCCGACCATGCTGGTGGACGAGGCTGTGTCTAAAGGCATCAGCGTTATCGCCATCACCGACCATGATTCGTGGAACGGTATGGCGGAGGCGCGCGAGGCGGCGAAGCGCTACGGCGGACGCATCTGCGTCCTCACCGGCGTAGAGTTGGGAACGCAGTACGAGGATGATGCCGTGCATATTTTAGGTTACCATGTTTCCACAGACTGTGAAGCGCTACATAAGAAAATGGATGAAATGCGCCATGCGCGCGAGCATCGTTTATATGCCATGCTGGAAAAGCTGGAAAAATTAGGCTACCATGTGGAGGTAGAGGCCTGCGACCCCAAGAACAGGGCAGTGGGCCGTCCGCATGTGGCCAAGGCACTGGTCGCCAAGGGCTATTTTGCTACCGTGCAGGAGGTTTTCGATGCACTGCTGCACCGCGGCGGACCGGCGTATGTGCCGCAGCCTAAGCTTTCCCCGCATGAGGCTGTGGCGCTGATTCACGAGGCAGGCGGTATCGCTGTGCTGGCACATCCCTCGGAGCTGGTGGATAAAACTCTGCCCGAACGACTTTTAGCTGCAGAGCCTTTTGACGGCATCGAGGTGTGGCACCCCAGCGCAGATGTGCAGGCGCAAGCCTATTGGCTGGCGCTGGCCAAGCAGCGTGGTCTGCTGGTGAGCGGCGGCAGTGACTTTCACGGAATCCCTGATCGTTTCCCCACAAAGCTGGGAATCTGGCAGGTGCAATATGATGATGTTAAGGGTGTAATAGAATGGAAGTAGTTGCTTTTGTAGGACCCAGCGGCACAGGCAAGAGCCACCATGCCATCGGCGTGGCCTTTGACAACCGTTGTGACGCTATTATTGACGACGGACTGCTGATTAAGGGCACCAAAATTCTGGCAGGCACCTCCGCCAAGAACGAAGACAACAGAATACAGGCCGTAAAGCGTGCCATCTTCACCGACGAAGGACACGCGCAGGCGGTGCGTGAGGCGCTGGCGACCAACAACATTCATCGTCTGCTGATTATTGCTACCTCGGACAATATGATCAATAAGATTATCGGCAGGCTGAAGTTGGATAAGCCGGTTAAGACGGTGTATATCAACCAAATTGCCAGCAAGGCCGAAATCAAGAAGGCCCGCCATGCGCGTCTGCAAGAGGGCAAACATATCGTGCCGGTGCCGACGATTGAGCTGAAGCCTCATTTCACAGGCTATTTTGCCGATTTGCCCTATAATATTTTTTCCAGCCAGCGCAAGCAGGAGAAGGATGCGGACCGTTCTATCGTACGTCCTTCGTTCAGCTTTTACGGCAAGCTGCTGATTTCCGACAGCGCGCTAGAGGATATCATCAAAATTATCGGGCGCAAGCTGGAGGGCGTGGAACGCATCACCTCGATTAAGGTGCGCCGCCGCAGTGACAACAGCAAGGGTATAGTTATCAGCGTAGAGGTTGTGCTGTATTACGGCGTTAAGCTCTTTGCCGTTACCAAGCAATTCCAGGCGAAGATTAAAGAAAAGATTGAGTATATGACAGCTATGAAGGTGAAGAACGTGAATGTTTCCATCCGCAGTCTGGCTGTGAAGAAGTGAATAGAGAATAACTAAAGGCGTTCTACCGCAGTTGGGTAGAACGCCTTTAGTTGAAGATGATAGCGAAGATAAAAAATCTTAAAATCTATCGAAAAAATGATATAAATTCTGCGTGTTTTTCTAAATGCTTCAATTAGAGAATTTTCTAATTATTTGATAATATAAACCCACATTGTATTTGGAATGAAATCCAAATTTCACGCTAAAACCGCAAGAGTTTGGAATACATTCCAAATAAATTCACCCGTTCTTCACAGCAGCTCGTGCCTTGCACTTCGCTGCTGTTTTTTTATGCGCCCCGATATGCTATAATATATAATGTATAATTAGCTTTACTGCAATGAGCGTTACAGCCTCAGCGGAATAAATTCCGCTACGGTCTGCAGTGCTTATTTGCCAGCAATAAGGAGTGATAAGCATGGAGATAAAATCTGTCGCACTTTTGGGAGCAGGAGCCGTAGGCTCTTATATAATCTGGGGACTGAGCAAGCTCCCCGATATCAGATTCGGCATTATCGCCGAAGGCAGCCGTGCTGCGCGTTTGCGTGACGAGGGCTGCAGCATCAACAACGTTACCTACCATCCGCAGGTGTTGAGTCCGCAGGAGGCCAAGGGCGTAGATCTTTTGATTGTCGCCTTAAAATACGGCGCTCTGCCCGGCGCACTGGCGAGCATCCGCGAGGCAGTAGGCCCCAATACTACTGTCATGAGCCTGATGAACGGTGTGGACAGCGAGGAGATTATTGCCGGCGTTGTCGACAGCAAGCAGATTATGCCTGCTCTGATTAAGATTGCGTCGCGTCACGAGGGCAACGGCGTGCGTTTCAACCCGGAAAAGACTATCGGTATTGTTTTCGGTGAAGCGCAGTCTCCCTTTGACAGCGAACGCGTGCTAGCGATTGAAGCACTTATGCACAGTGCCGATATCCATATCCGTCATACGGATTGCATTAATGAAGAAATCTGGTGCAAGTTCCGTCTGAACGTCTGCAACAATCTGCCGCAGGCTGTTATTGGCGCAGGTCTTGGCTGCTATCAGGACAGCGAGCATATGCGTGCTATTAAGGAAGGTCTGCGCCGTGAGCTGGAGGCCATCGCCGCCGCCAAAGGCATTGATATGAGCAAATGTCCCGCAAGCTCCGGCCGTGGCAGTGCCGTTCCGCCATCTGTGCGCTATTCCACGCTGCAGGATCTGGACGCAGGCAGACACACCGAGATTGATATGTTCTCTGGTGCTCTGATGGCGATGGGTAAGGAGCTGGGGATTCCCACTCCCTACAACGAATATACCTACCATATTATCAAAGCGTTAGAGGAAAAGAACGACGGTCTGTTCGATTACACAGGCCAGAATAAAGAAACTACCTTCTCACGCTAAGTGCGCCTAAAAGGAGGCTTTTGCAGATGAAGAATTTGCTGACGATTGCCGGCAGTGATTCCAGCGGCGGCGCAGGAATCCAGGCCGATTTAAAGACCTTTGCCGCTCATGGCACCTTCGGTATGAGCGTCATTACTGCCGTTACGGCACAAAATACCTGTGGTGTTACCGCAGTACAGAATATTGACTGTGATATCGTCGAAGCACAGATTTCTGCCGTTTTTGACGATATCCGTGTGGACGCAGTGAAAATAGGCATGGTATCGCAGCCGGAGATTATCCGTACGATTGCCGCCTGCCTGCGCCGTTATCAGCCACGCATTATCGTGGTGGACCCAGTGATGATTTCCAAAAGTGGTTATCCGCTGCTGGCACCGGAGGCCTGCAAAACGCTGATTAAGGAGCTGCTGCCGTTGGCTACACTGGTTACGCCCAACCTGCCGGAAGCAGAGGCGATTACCGGCATGCAGGTTACGGAAAAGGCGCAGATGCGTGCCGTTGCGGAAAAAATTATTGCTCTGGGTGCGAAGGCTGTGCTCGTAAAGGGCGGTCATTTAAGCGATACGGCGGATGATTTACTCTTTGACGGCAGCACGGAAACATGGTTCCCCGGCAAGCGCATTCCTACGAAGAATACGCATGGCACAGGCTGCACGCTGTCGAGCAGTCTGGCGGCAAATCTGGCCAAGGGGCTGGAGCTGACGGAGGCAGTACGCGCCTCCAAGGCCTACGTTACCGAAGCCATCGAGCATGGCATCGAACTGGGCAGCGGTTGCGGTCCGACGCATCATTTTGTTGATTTATACAGAAAGGCTGGTATCTTAGACTAATGGATTTAAAAAATACTTTTGGCGAGCTGGTTGACAAGCTGCGTAAGGCAAGACCTGTCATCCACGAAATTACTAATTACGTTACAGCGGAAAGCTGTGCAGATGCTGCGCTGGCAGCGGGCGCTTCTCCGGTGATGGCTGACGAGCCGGAGGAGGTTGTACAAATTACCGCCGGTGCCGACGCACTGGTGCTGAATCTTGGTACGCTGAGCTTTAATAAGCAAATAGCTATGGAGCGTGCGGCACAAGCGGCCAAAACCAAGGGCATTCCCGTAGTGCTGGATCCCGTTGGCGTAATGGCTTCTTCCGTACGTTTGAACTTCGCGCTGAAGCTGCTGAACGCAGGCTATATTGACATCGTGCGCGGCAACCACAGCGAATGCCAGGCGCTGCTGCTGGATGCAACCGGAGGCCGTGGCGTGGACAACATGGAGCAGGGCACCGAAGAAGGCGAAGCACTGCGCACCGCTAAGGACGCTGCTGCCAAATTCGGCTGCGTGTTTGCTGTCACCGGCCCGATTGACAACATCAGCAACGGCAAGCAGGCTGTTGTGCTGAACAATGGTCACCCGCTGCTGCAGGATATCACCGGCAGCGGCTGCATGACTACTACCTTAGTTGCCTGCTGCGCTGCTATCACCAAGGATATGCTTGTTGCGGCAGCACTGGGCGTAGTAATCATGGGCCAGAGCGCCGAGCTAGCAGCCAACTTCCTCGAGAAGAAGGACGGCCCCGGCATGTTCAAGGTACGCCTGATTGACGCAATTTACCATGTAACTACGAAGTGGAATCTGGTGAACCTGAAGCCGGAGGAAAAGGTGTCCTGATGAAAGCACAGCCTGATTACAGTATTTATCTGGTTACGGATGATGGCTGCCTGCAGGGAAGGGCGCTTATTGACTGCGTGCGTGAGGCGCTCGAGGGCGGCGTGACGCTGGTGCAGTATCGCGCCAAGACGGCATCCAGCGCGGAGATGTACGCCGAAGCGCTGCAGCTGAAAGCACTGTGCGACAGCTTTAACGTGCCGCTGATTATCAATGATCGTCTGGATATCGCTATGGCAGTGGGGGCAGCAGGCGTACATTTAGGGCAGGATGACCTTCCCTGCGCTGCGGCACGCAAGCTTCTAGGCGAGGATTACATCATCGGCGTTTCGGCGCACAATCCGGCGGAGGCTAAAGCGGCGCTGCAAAGCGGTGCGGATTACCTTGGCTGCGGAGCTGTCTTCGGCACTGCTACGAAGGCAGACGTCAAAAAGCTGGGTACGGACGGACTGGCGGCGATTTGCAAGGCTAAAGGACTGCCTGTTGTCGGCATCGGCGGCGTAACTGCGGACAATTACCGCGAGGTGCGCGCGGCAGGCGCTGACGGCGCAGCCATAGTCAGCGGCATACTGGCGCAGCCTGATATCCGCGCTACGGTAAGAGCGATTGCCAAGGTAAGCCAAGAGTTTGCCAAATAATAAACGTTATAATAACATTCCTTTTCAATAAAATTATGGTCATCTTTCATGGTGACCATTTTTGCATTATGGCTGATTTTCCGAATCTTTTTTAGCTGAAACTGAAAAATGTTCACTAATTTGCCTATATTTATCGCTATCCATATTGGATAAAACGCCGAAGTGTGTTAAAATAGATACATAAATAGCAAGTATTCACCTCGAAAAAATTACATTGGAGGCCGTGTATATGAGTAACATTAGAAGACTTTTTGTAGAAAAGAAGGATGCCTTTGCTGTCGAAGCACATGGCTTGCTGGCAGACCTGCGCAACAACCTTGGTATGAGCAATCTTACCGGTATGCGTATTGTCAACCGCTATGACGTGATGGGCCTGAGCGATGAAGAATTCGCTATGGCTAAACAGCTGGTGCTGTCCGAGCCGCCTGTCGACAATATCGTAGAAGAGGAGCTGCCGCTGGCTGCAGGCGAAGCTGCTTTCGCTGTAGAGCTGCTGCCCGGTCAATACGACCAGCGCGAGGATTTTGCCGAACAATGTATCCAGCTGATTACCCAAAAGGAGCGCCCGATGGTTGCTGCCGCTAAGGTATATGTGCTGGAAGGCGAGCTGACTGCGGAAAAAGTTGAAAAGATTAAGGCTTACTGCATCAACCCGATTGAAGCGCGTGAGGCTGAGCAGGCTAAACCAGAAACCCTCATCAGCACCTGCGAGGAGCCGGAAAAGGTAAAATCCGTTACCGGTTTCCTGACCATGTCTAAGGAAGAAGAAGAAGCATTGCGTCAATCCATGGGCCTGGCTATGAGCCTGGATGACCTGTTGTGGTGCCAGAAATACTTCAACGAAGAGCACCGCGAACCGACTATTACCGAAATCCGTGTGCTGGATACCTACTGGTCCGACCACTGCCGTCATACCACCTTCATGACGCAGATTGAAGATGTAGATATCGTTCCCGGCACCTTTACCCAGCCTGTACAAGAGGCTTATGACAAATACATGGCTGCCCGTGACGAGGTTTACGGTGAAGACACCGAGCGTCCGGTAACATTGATGGACATTGCCGTAATCGGCATGAAGAAGCTGCGCAAGGAAGGCAAGCTGGCTGACCTTGACCAGTCCGAAGAAATCAATGCATGCTCTATCGTTGTGCCTATCGAAATCGACGGCAAAACCGAAGAGTGGCTGGTAATGTTCAAGAACGAAACCCATAACCATCCGACTGAAATCGAACCGTTCGGCGGCGCTGCAACCTGCCTCGGCGGTGCAATCCGTGATCCGCTGTCCGGCCGTTCCTATGTATATCAGGCTATGCGTGTAACCGGCAGTGCCGACCCGCGCACCCCGATCAGCGAAACCCTGCCCGGCAAGCTGCCTCAGCGCAAGATTACCATCGGCGCAGCTGCAGGCTACAGCTCCTACGGCAACCAGATTGGTCTGGCAACAGGCCATGTACAGGAATACTATCATGATAAATTTGTTGCGAAGCGTATGGAAATCGGCGGCGTGATCGGCGCTGCTCCCCGCAGTGCAGTTCGCCGTGAGCGTCCCGCTGCCGGCGATATCGTAGTGCTGTTGGGCGGCAAAACCGGCCGTGACGGCTGCGGCGGTGCAACCGGTTCCTCCAAGGAGCACACCGTTGACTCCCTCATGAGCTGCGGCGCTGAGGTACAGAAGGGCAATCCTCCGACCGAACGCAAAATCCAACGTTTGTTCCGCAACCCTGCCGTAACCGCAATGATCAAACGCTGCAACGATTTCGGTGCAGGCGGTGTATCCGTTGCTATCGGCGAGCTTACCGACGGTCTTGTTATTGACCTCGACAAGGTTCCCAAGAAATACGAAGGCCTGGACGGCACCGAGCTGGCTATCTCCGAATCTCAGGAGCGTATGGCTGTTGTTATCGCTGCCGCTGACCGTGATGCCTTCATCAAATATGCTGACGAAGAAAACCTGGAAGCAACTGTTGTTGCCGACGTTACCGAAGAACCGCGCCTGGTTATGTTCTGGCGTGGCGATAAAATTGTTGACCTGTCCCGCGCTTTCCTCGATACCAACGGCGTTGCACAGCACACCAACATCGTAGTAAGCGAAGAAAAAGAGGACAACGTATTCGAGCAGGTTCCTGCCGAAGTAACCTCCGCTGCTGACCTGGAGACTGCATGGCTGGCTAACCTCGGCCGTCTGAATGTCTGCAGCGAAAAAGGCCTGTCCGAGCGCTTTGACAGCACCATCGGCCGCGGCACCGTAATGATGCCGTTCGGCGGCAAAACCCAGCTCACTCCGAGCGAGGGCATGGTAGGACGCATTCCTGTGCTGCACGGCAACACCACCGCAGCAAGCGTAATGGCCTGCGGCTACAACCCGAACGTTGCCTGCTGGAGCCCGTTCCATGGCGCAATGTACGCTGTAACTGAATCCGTAGTTCGTGCCGTAGCTCTGGGTGCTGATCCCGCTAAGCTGCGCCTGACTCTGCAGGAGTACTTCCCGAAACTGCATGACGCCAACAGCTGGGGCCAGCCGTTCAGCGCACTGCTGGGCGCTTTCACCACACTTGATGCTCTGGACCTGCCGGCAATCGGCGGCAAGGACAGCATGAGCGGTACCTTCATGGACAAAACCGTTCCGCCGACACTCGTTTCCTTCGCAGTAGGCGTAATTGACGGCAACAAGGCTGTGTCTGCCGACTTCAAGGCAGCAGGCGACAAGGTAATCTTCCTGTCCTGCCCGCGCAACAGTGCCGAAGTACTGGACTTTGCAGCCCTGAAGGAAAACCTGACCGCTGTACACAAGGCTATGGAAGCAGGCAAAATCGCTGCTGCTGCCGCTGTTAAAGAGGGTGGCGTAGCTGCACTGGTAACCACCATGAGCCTGGGCAACGAGCTTGGCTTTGAATTCATCAAACCGTTCCACGATACCGACAGCCTCTTCACTCTGCAGCCCGGCGGCATGGTCCTCGAGCTGGCAGCCGGCGTTGAACCGGAAGAGCTGTTCGAAGGCCTTGATTACATGCTGCTCGGTCACACTACTGCCGAAGCAGGCATCACCATCAACGATACCAAGATTGACGCTGCGAAAGCCTTTGCCGCATACCGCGAGCCACTGCTGGGCATCTTCCCGGACGGCACTCCGAAGGCAGAGGAGCCTGCTGACATCGCTATGCCGCTGTACAAGAGCGAGCTGACTTTAACCGCTCCGGTGAATATCGCCAAACCGCGCGTATTCATCCCCGTATTCCCCGGCAACAACTGCGAATACGACAGCGCCCGTGCTTTTGAAGCTGCAGGTGCCGAAGCTAACACCTTCATCGTGCGCAACCTTACCGCTGCTGCTATCGAAGAATCCGTAGAAGCAATGGTTAAATATATCAACAACTCCCAGATTGTTATGATCCCTGGTGGCTTCAGCGCCGGTGACGAGCCTGACGGCAGCGGCAAGTTCATCGCTACTATGTTCCGCAACCCGCGCATCAAGGAAGCAATCAGCGACCTGCTGGAGAACCGCGATGGCCTGATGCTGGGTATCTGCAACGGCTTCCAGGCATTGATTAAGCTCGGCCTTGTTCCGTACGGCGATATCCGCGATATGACTAGCGATGCACCGACACTGACCTTCAACAACATCGGCCGTCATATTTCCCAGATTGTTACCACCAGAGTTGTTTCCAACAAATCTCCGTGGTTCAGCCTGTGCGAGCCCGGCGAAGAGCATGCAGTTGCCGTATCTCACGGTGAAGGCCGCTTCTACGCTCCGGAAAGCACTATCAAAGAGCTGTTCGCTAACGGCCAGGTTGCTACCCAGTATGTAAATGCTCAGGGCGTACCGACCATGAACACTCCGTTCAACCCGAACGGCAGCCTGTATGCTATCGAAGGCATCACTAGCCCCGACGGACGTATCCTCGGCAAGATGGGCCACAGCGAGCGCTTTTCTCCGGGCCTGTTCCGCAACATTGCGGGCGACAAGGATCAGAAGATTTTCCTGTCCGGCGTAAGCTACTTCAAATAAGCTGAGGCTTAATACCGACACAATAAAACGCTCTGCTGACCGTAAGGTTGGCAGAGCGTTTCTTTAGCTTTATATGTGTATATTTTGGCTATCCTCAAAAACCGTACAAAACCGTACAAACCGTACAAACGCAAGCGGGGCAAGGCTTTGCGCGTGTACGGTTTTTGTTATGGTGTACGGTTTAGACGATTTTCAACTCTTTAACGAGAGCGTCCTGCAGCAGGCTGCTGAAATTGATATTGGCATCCAGAGCGCGCTTATTGAGCCACGCAGGAATAGTCAGAGTCTTTTTCACGGACTTTGTATTCTTCGCCAAGTCTATTTTCGACTGAATCAAGGAAGTATAGGTATTGGGTTCGGTCAATTTGATGTTTTGGGGAGCAGAAGCCTGAGGTAGCTTTTCGCTGTCCTCCAGCAGTCCCAGCAAAAAGCATTCCATAGCTTCCGCCGCGTTGGCCAGCAGCTCCTCCTGCGTATCGCCTTGCGTAAAGCAGCCCGGAAGGTCGGGGAATTCTGCCCACAGGCCATCATCATCAACATGAATAATTGCGGGATATATAACGAGCATGATGTAGCGCCTCCTTTATGTTCGATAATGTACGGAAAGATACAATAGTATATATTTATAGTTTCCTTGTATTTATTAATCCCTCATATGTTAAGTAATGCTGCCAATCGGGACAACTAAAAATAACTTGCTTTAAGAAAGAAAATCGCGATTCGTCTGCATTTATAATCCAATATAAAGTATCTACAGCAATGTTAGAAGACAAATCCAACGGCCAGCCATGATGTCCCGTGCCAATACATGGAATGGCTATTGTTTCACAACGATAGTATTCTGCTGCTTGTAGAATAGAGGCATAGCACTGACTAAATTTTTCTATGTTTATATCATTCTTTATATAATACTTGGGAGTGAGAACATGAAAAATATATTTTGCCGGCAAATTAAATCCTGGTGTTGCAATACATTCACCTTCAACAAGACCATCAGCGCATTCTAAATACTTATCCAATTCTGCTTCCCCGGCACTTTCATATATTGATTTACAAATGCCAGAGCCTTTAATTAAATGTTGATTAGCTGAATTGACAACAGCATCGCATTTTATCTCAGTAATATTGTTTTTGATAACCAAGTATTCCAATACGACCAACTCCTTATAAAAATATAAAAGAAAAGTTTGAAAAGACTATCGAATTTATCTGTTTACAAACTCATTTTAACACGTATATACGTATACAACAAGTAATATCGCAGCAATTATGCTATAATATACATATAACAAATGAGTGGAGGCGTATACAATGCTGGGTGCAATTATCGGCGATATTGTCGGTTCACGTTTTGAATGGGATAATTATAAAGCGAAGGATTTTGAGTTTTTGACTAATGACTGCTTTTTTACAGATGACAGCGTAATGTCTTTAGCATTATGTGAGGCGCTTTTGGAGAGCAAGCCTGATTTCAGTGATTTGCGCGAGCAGGCTGTAGCAAAAATGCGTGCCTTTGGTGACGCATATCCTGATGCCGGTTATGGCAGAACGTTTTCCTGCTGGCTTTATTTCGGCGACCCGCAGCCTTATAACAGCTATGGCAACGGTTCGGCAATGCGCGTGAGCGGTGTTGTCTATGCTGCGAATACTATGGAGCAGGTCAAACAGCTTTCGCTGATGGTGACGGATGTGACGCACAACCATCCGGAGGGCATCAAGGGAGCAGAGGCAACTGCTGTGGCAGCCTTTATGGCTAAGCAGGGCGCAGATATGCAAGCCATCAGGGATTATATTGATGCTAAATATTATCCTATGGACTTTACGCTCGATAGCATCCGCGATTCCTACATGTTCAACGAAACCTGTCAGAATACCGTACCGCAGGCATTGATGGCCTTCTTCGAGTCGACAAGCTATGAAGATGCTATCCGTAATGCTATTTCTATCGGCGGTGACAGCGACACACTGGCAGCAATCACCGGGGCGGTAGCAGAATGCTACTACGGCATTCCGCAAAAACTACGGGAGCAGGGCATAAGCTATCTGGACAAAAGACTGCTTGGTGTATTGCGTACATTCGAAGAAAAGTATCCGCCGAAGATTGCGGAACTGTAAGAACATGCTGTTGATGAAAATATTATGGACCTATCCAGGCAATTGATTGCAGAAAATATGGTAGCATCTAAGGTCCTGGCAGAATGAGTATTTTCTGATAAAAGTAATGATGATGTGTCAGAGCATCAACTTTAAGACAACAAAACCGTACAAACGCAGGCTGGGCAAAGCTTTGCGCATGTACGGTTTTTGTTATGTGTCAAAAAATGTTGATTTCCCTAAAATATTCGTGTAAAAATACGTGAAAAAATGCTCTTTTTTTACACTAAACTACACGAATAGCAAAAAACGCCTCAAATACACTGAAAATGAGAGGCGGTTTTAGACTACACAAGAGTGTTATCATATACTCAGAGCATTTGCCAAAACCGCTCCCACAGGAGTATTATATATTTAAAAGAAGAGAGGTGGGCCTTATGCTGCGCAAGCTATATTATGGTTCTAAGACTATTATCCAAAAGCCTGTCTATGGCTACGGCAAAAAATATAATGATTACGGCCTCGGCTTTTACTGCACCGAGGATATCAATATGGCGAAGGAATGGGCAGCAACAGCCAACCAGAACGGTTACGCCAACTGCTATGAGCTGGACTGCAGCGATTTGAAGCTTCTAAACCTGAATGCAGAGCAGTTCTGCATCCTGCACTGGCTGACGATTTTGCTGCAGAACAGGGAATTCGACACGCCCTCAGGCCTTGCGTATGAAGCAAAGGCTTATCTTCTGGAAAACTTCAAGGTCGATTACTCTGCCTATGATGCTATAATCGGTTATCGTGCGGATGACAGCTATTTTTCCTTTGCACAGGATTTCATCAACGGTACGATATCTTATCGCCAGTTGAACAATGCCATGCATCTGGGCAAGCTGGGGCAGCAATTCGTGCTGAAGAGCCGTAAAGCCTTCTCCCTGATTAAGTTTACAGGCTATGAGCTGGCAGAGCACACTGAATGGTTTGACAAGAAGAATAAGCGTGACAAGAGCGCCCGCCGTGAATATTTCAGCACGGAACGCAACAAGCGCCAACGCGGTGATATCTATATTACACAGATTATGGACGAGGAGATGAAAAGCGATGATGCACGCCTACGATAAGCTATATCTTGATAAAGCGCGCACAGCTCTTGCCCGTATGCTGGATTTCGCTGTCTACGATTTGCATTATGACATCAGCGAATTCTTCGAGCTTTTTCTCGCTTCCGGTATCGCCAGACGCTTCGAGCAGGGGGATTTCACGATTCTCGCAGGTATGTCTGGCGTGGAGCTTGCCTATACGGTTTTAGAGAACGTGGGACTGGCGCAGGAGCGCATTAAGCCTGATTATCCGGTCAACCGCAGTGAGGAATATTGGACAGGCTGGGCGCTGGCCTACTATCAGTGGCAGACGGCGCTGAGCTTTGCGGAGATTAACCGCTACGTACCTATCAAAACTGTGCAGAGCCTCTACAATCCTTATCACGAGATGGATATCCGCCATTTTACGGAGAAGATGACGGAGCTTTATAAAGAAACGAAGAAGGATACGAACCTGAAGCTGTTGCGCGTAAAGGCAGAGCTGACGCAAAGGGAGCTGGCAGAGGTTCCGCTGCGCACTGTGCAGCAGTATGAGCAGCGACAGAAGCATATTAACCGCGCGCAGGCAGAAACGCTTGCCAGAATAGCAAAACAGCTTTATTGTAATATTGAGGATTTACTGGAGAAGGTCTAGACAACTAAATACCGTACACAACAAATAAAACCGTACAGCCTCAAAGCCTTATGCAGCAAGGGGTTGTACGGTTTTATTGCTTTACGGCAGGATATTTGCTGTTTATAGCGAAATATATAATATTAACTATATTTCTTACGCATGAGCAAATGCTTGTGCCTGCTAAAGGGGAATGTTCTATGCAGACTATTGTTCCTAAAAAACAGATGACTGAAGAAGAAATAAAACTTTACTATATAACGCCCGAGCTGCAGAAGAAATGGAAAAATTCCATCCGCATGGAGTTCCAGATTACTGACGGACGCATTGATATCCGCGGCAACATGGTTTCGCGCAGGTCACCCAAGAAAGCTGACTATGTACTGCATTATAATGCTACACCGCTGGCGATTGTTGAGGCCAAAGATAATAAGCATGGTATTTCCGACGGCCTGCAGCAGGCGATGTGTTACGCGCAGATGCTTGATGTTCCCTTTGCCTACAGCTCTAACGGCGATGCGTTTATGGAGCATGATTTTTTGGAGGGTAAGGAGCGCGAGCTGGCGTTAAGCGATTTCCCGACGCCGGAGGAGCTTTACCGTCGCTTGAAGAAGGGCAAACAGCTGACGCCTGCGCAGGAGCAGATTATCAGGCAGCCTTATTACAGCAGCCAGGATACTTATACGCCGCGCTATTATCAGCAGGTTGCTGTCAACAGGACGGTTGATGCGATTGTCAGCGGCAAAAAACGTCTGCTGCTGGTGATGGCAACAGGAACCGGCAAAACCTGCGTTGCTTTTCAGATTGTTTACCGCTTGCTCAAGAGCAGGCAGATTAACAAGGTGCTTTATCTTGCGGACAGAAATATTCTTGTAGACCAGTCGATTGAGCAGGATTTTCTGCCCTTGAAGAATGTGGTGCATAAGATTAACTTTGCCCACGAGGATCCTGCCAAGATAACCTCCTACAGTGTCTATTTTTCACTGTATCATCAGCTGGCAGCGCGCGAAGAGGATGATGATGAAGGCGATATTGTAGAGAAGCTTAGCAAGCTGTTCAGCAGGGATTTCTTTGATTTGATTATTGTTGACGAATGTCATCGCGGTTCGGCCAAAAGAGAAGGCCGCTGGCGCAGGATATTGGAATACTTTTCCGGTTCCGTACAGCTTGGTATGACTGCTACGCCGAAGGAAACTAAATATATCTCTAATATTAATTATTTCGGTGAGCCTATTTACACCTATAGCCTGAAGGAGGGTATTGAGGATGGTTTTCTTGCTCCCTTCAAGGTGATCCGCGTTACGACGAATATTCACGATGGCTGGCGTCCGTACAAGGGCCAGAAGGATGTTTACGGTCAAGAGATAGAGGATAGAATCTACACGAACAGTGATTTTGATTATACGATTATTATGCAGGACCGTATTAATCAGGTGGCTGCAGAAATAACCAAGTATCTCAAAAGCACCGACAGGATGGCCAAGACGATTGTCTTTTGTGCGGCAGAGGCTGCAGCGGAGCGTATGCGCGTGGCGCTGGTGAACGCCAACAGCGATATGGTAAAGCAGAATCCTGATTATGTGGTGCGTATCACCGGGAGTGATGCTTACGGCAAGGATAAGCTGGATTACTTTATTTCGGTAAGTGAAAAATATCCTGTTATCGCCACAACCTCCAAGCTGCTTTCTACCGGAGTTGACTGCAAAATGGTCAAGCTGATTGTTCTGGACCAGATGATTGGTTCCATGACTGAGTTTAAGCAGATTATCGGACGCGGTACGCGCCTGCGTGTTAAGGAAGGCAAGTATTCTTTTGTAGTTATGGACTTCCGCAATGTTACGCAGATGTTTGCCGATCCTGACTGGGATGGCCCGATTATAATTGACGGTGGATTTGATCCGACTCTGCCGCCGCAGACACCGTATCCTAAGCCAAAGCCCGGCGGCAAGTGCGCCGAACCGCCGGCCAAGCCCTTTGTAGATGCCAGAGGCTGCCGTGTGAGCGTTGTCAATAAGGTGGTGGCTGTTTACGATGCCAACGGCAAGCTGCTGCGTCAGGAGGATATTATTGACTACACCAAGCAGAATATCCGCCACGATTTTGCTTCTTTGGCTAATTTTATCCGCCAATGGTCTGCGGAAGAGAAGAAGGAGATTATCGCTAGGGAATTGAAGGAGAAGTATCATATTGATCTGGAAAAGCTGAAGGCGGAACAGAAGCTGCAGGATGTTGATGATTTTGACTTTATCTGCCACGTTGCCTTTGACAAAAAGCCGCTGACACGCAAGGAAAGAGCCAATAATGTCAAGAAACGCGATTTTCTTAGCAGATACAGCGGTATTGCGCGTCAGGTTCTGAATGCGCTGCTGGACAGATATATGGATGAAGGAATTTATGAGATAGAAAAGACGGAGATTTTGAAGCTGGAGCCTTTCCGTCAAATGGGCAAGCCTGCAAAAATTGCCCAGGCCTTTGGTGGCAAGGATGCCTATCAGCAGGCTATCAGAGAGCTGGAGCAGGCAATTTATGAGGAGGATGCAGGTTAATATATGAGTAATTTGACAGGCTTTGTGAAGCGTCTGCGCGACATTATGCGCAATGACGCCGGTATAAACGGTGATGCACAGCGCATTGAGCAGATTGCGTGGATGCTGTTTTTGAAGGTTTATGATACTAAGGAGCAGGATTGGGAATTTGCCGATGATGATTATGTATCTATTATTCCTGCGCCCTGCAGATGGGAAAGCTGGGCGCATGATAATAAGGATGGCAAGGCGCTGACGGGCGATGAGCTTTTGCGCTTTGTGAATAACATTCTTTTCCCGGTTCTGAAGGGACAGGATTACAAGGAAGGCGATAAGGTTGTTGTCGCAGGCATTAAAGTAAGCTCCGCAACGCCTATTAAGCAGGCTATCGTGCAGACTACCTTTGCCGATGCCAACAACTATATGAAGGACGGCGTGCTGCTGCGCCAGCTTATCAATGTTATTGATGAGCTTGATTTGAGCGATTATGAGGAAAGCCACGCCTTTGGCGAAATTTACGAGAGCATTTTGAAGGAGCTGCAGAGCGCAGGCAGCAGCGGTGAGTTTTATACACCCCGCGCCGTGACGGACTTTATGGCGCAGATGATTGCACCGCGAATCGGCGAGCAGATGGCGGATTTTGCCTGCGGTACCGGCGGCTTTCTGACAAGCTGGCTGAAGGAGCTGGAAAAGCAGGTTAAAACTACGGCCGATGAGCTTGCCTACAGTAATTCTATCTATGGCATAGAAAAGAAGCAGTTCCCTTATATTTTGTGCATTACGAATATGCTACTGCATAATCTTGATGTGCCGCGTGTTTATCACGCCAACAGCTTGCTGCATAACGTGCTGGATTACACCGAGGATGACCGCTTCGACGTTATCCTGATGAATCCTCCCTACGGCGGCAGCGAAAAGGCTGATGTCAAAAGCCATTTTCCTTCGGACCTAGCCAGCAGCGAAACTGCCGATTTGTTTATGTCGGTGATTATGTACCGCCTGAAGCAGAACGGCAGGGCGGCGGTTATTCTGCCGGACGGCTTTATGTTCGGTACGGATAATGCCAAGGTGGCAATTAAAAAGAAAATGCTGAACGAGTTTAATCTGCACACGGTTATCCGCTTGCCGGGCAGCGTTTTTGCGCCTTATACCTCTATTACGACGAATATTTTGTTCTTTGATAAAACGCGGCCTACGGAAAAAACCTGGTTCTACCGCATGGATATGCCCGAAGGCTACAAGCATTTCAGCAAGACGAAGCCTATGAAGCAGGAGCATTTCGACAAGGTGCGCGAATGGTGGCACAACAGGCAGGAGATGGAGGCTGATGGATTCCCCAAGGCCAAGTGCTACAGTGCGCAGGAGCTGGCGGATAATTTGGGTTATAATCTTGACCAGTGCGGTTATCCGCATGAAGAAGAGGTTGTGCTGGCACCGGCAGAGCTTATTGCCAGATATGAGGAGGAGCGTGCTTCCCTGAATGCGGAGATTGACCGCGTGCTGGAGGATATCAAAGCGATTCTCGGAGGGGAGCAGGCATGACACCGCAGGAATTGAAAAACAGCATCCTGCAGCTGGCGATTGCAGGCAAGCTGGTCAAGCAGCGTGCAGATGAAGGCACGGCGGAAGAGCTTTTTGCACAGATTCAGGCAGAAAAGCAAAGGCTGATTGCCGAAGGCAAGCTGAAAAAACAAAAGCCTTTACCGGAGATTACGGAAGAGGAGAAGCCGTTTGATATTCCCGAGAGCTGGAAGTGGGTGAGATGGGGCAATCTATCTTTATCTATACAATATGGGTACAATGCTCCAGGTAAAACTTCCGGTACAATCAAAATGGTAAGAATAAGCGATATCCAAAATAACAAAATTAATTGGTCGAACGTTCCTTGGTGTGAAATTCCAGATGACGATATTGAAACATATTCTTTAAACAAAAATGATATATTATTTGCAAGAACAGGCGGAACGGTCGGAAAATCATTTTTAGTGAAGAACGTTACAGAGAAGGCAATATATGCAGGCTACTTAATTAGAACCAGATATAGCGAAAAACTGGAACCACAGTATTTAAAGTTTTTCATGGAAAGTACATTGTATTGGTTACAATTAAGAGAAGGAACTATTGCAACTGCTCAACCTAATTGTAATGGTAAAGTTCTAGCTAATATGATTCTTCCTCTCCCTCCGCTCGCAGAACAAAAACGCATCGTCGCCAAAATCGAACAGCTATTGCCCTACATCGACCGCTACGAAAAGGCCTGGAGCAGACTGCAGGAGTTTAACAAGCGCTTTCCTTCAGACATGCAAAAATCGCTGCTGCAATATGCCATAGAAGGCAAGCTTGTAGAGCAGCGTGCGGAAGAAGGCACAGCGGAAGAGCTTTTTGCACAGATTCAGGCAGAAAAGCAAAGGCTTGTTGCCGAAGGCAAGCTGAAAAAGCAAAAGCCCCTGCCGGAGATTACTGAAGAGGAGAAGCCGTTTGATATTCCGGAGAGCTGGAAGTGGGTGAGGTTGGGAGAAGTTTGTATATTTGAAAATGGTGATAGGAGCAAAAAATATCCTGTTGAATCTGATTATGTGAAATTTGGTATACCTTTTTTTGGTGCTAAAGACATAGTTGGCAAGTATCTTTCATTTGATAATGTGCGTTTTATTTCAAGTGAAAAATTCAATGAATTAGGTAACGGCAAATTAAGAAATCAAGATTTCATTTGTTTATTGCGAGGTTCAGTAGGAAAATGTGCAATCTTTAAAGAAAAAAATGACATTCGAACAGGGTTTATATGTGCACAAATGGTCATACTCAGAAGTATAAATTTAGATTTATGTAATTACCTATATAATTATTTTATCTCACCAGTTTATGATGCACTTATCAAAGGAAAAATTACTGGTACTGCAGTTAGGCAGTTAGCAGCAAAAGACCTAGCTAACATGATTTTTCCTCTCCCTCCGCTCGCAGAGCAAAAGCGCATCGTCGCACGTCTGGAGGAATTACTGCCCCTGTGCGACAGATTAAAAAAATAATACCGTACACAACAAATAAAACCGTACAGCCTCAAAGCCTTATGCAGCAAGGGGTTGTACGGTTTTGTACGGTTTTTAGAGAGTGCTCAGTCCTTATAGAAAAAATAGCTGATGAGTGCCACCTGCAGGAAGAAGATGAGCGGTACGCCGAAGATGAATTTCAAATGCTGTGTCTTGTGGCGGAAAAGCTGCATGGCAATAAATGCGCCTGCGCTGCCGCCGAGCGCTGCCAAAACCAGCAGCACTATTTCCGGCACACGCCAGCTATGCAGCTTGGCGAAGGCTTTATCCGCACCGTAGACAATAAAGGCTGTGCAGTTAATGAAAATCAGGTAATAATATAAAATGCCTTGCATAGTTCATACCCTCACTTTCTCCTGTTCAGCTGCTTTACTCCAGCAGCTTGGCGATATCCGGCAGGGGAGCGACGCTGCGCTTTAAAATGCCGTGCATATAGGCAATGGCAATGCCATAGTTGGTCATGGGGACGTTCTGCGCTGCAGCACGCTCGCTGCGGCTTTGCATTTCGCGTTCGTTGAGCATGCAGCCGCCGCAATGCACTACAAGCTTATACTGTGACAAGTCAGCGGGGAATTCCGTGCCGCTGCTGAAGCAGAATTCAGGCTCAGCTTTGGTAAAGCTGCGAATCCAGCCGGGAAGCTTTACTGTGCCGATGTCCTGACATTGGCGGTGGTGTGTGCAGCCCTCGCTGATGAGCACCTTATCGCCGTCCTTTAATGTATCGAGCACACGCACTGCCTCCACGGCAGAGCTAAGCGTGCCCTTGTAGCGCGCCATGAGGATGGAGAAGGAGGTGAGCTGAACGGTTGGCGGCACGATTTTGCTGACTGCGCCGAAGGCCTGACTGTCGGTTACGACGAGCTTGGGCGGGAAGGCAAGGCGTGCCAGTGCTTCCGCCAGTTCGCTTTCCTGTACGGTTACGGCGATGCCCTTGTTGTCGAGCACGTTGCGCAGTACCTGCTGCTGCGGCAGGATGAGTCTGCCCTTGGGTGCGGCGCTGTCAATCGGCGTTACGAGCACTACGATGTCGCAGGGCTTGATTAAATCGCCAAGCAGCTGCCGTTCTGCCTCACGCGGGCGCAAAGCGGCGATAGCCTCCTTCAGCTCGTTGATGTTACGATTGGCAAGGGCGCTGACAAGGAAGCATTGCTTGGTGAGCTTCATGGCCTCCATGGTGAGCAGTGCCTGGCGCATTTCGTCCAAAAGCTCTACCTTGTTCAGCACAAGGATGGAGGGGAGCTTTTTCGCCTGCAGCTGCTGCCACAGCGCTTTATCCGCCTCGCTGAGGCCTACGCTGGCATCTACAACGAGCAGAGCGATGTCGCACTTACCAAGCACCTGCTGAGCCTTGGCGATGCGTTGCGCGCCCAGTTCGCCTTCATCGTCAAGGCCGGGGGTGTCGATAATCATTACGGGGCCGAGGGGCAAAAGCTCCATAGCCTTATATACAGGGTCGGTAGTGGTGCCCTTTTGTTCGCTGACAATGGCAAGCTCCTGACTGGTGATGGCGTTGATAAGGCTGGACTTGCCGGCGTTACGCTTGCCGAAGATGCCTATGTGCACACGTTCGGCAGCGGGAGTTGTATTCAATGACATGGTGAAATCTCCTTTACATATATAAGAAATTGCGTTAGTTACAAACATTATTAAAGCTAAGACCTGTGAATAGGGAAATGGAATGTCGTGAAGTGAATAAAAATTACAGCGAATGAGTGTCTGGAACCACATGCGGGCGCATCCAAGAAGCAAGTCCGTAGGACGATGCTGATTGGTTTATGCGCGCCATGCGATAGTGTCCCAAGAAGCAAGCTCACAGAGCGTAGCTGATTGGCTTGACACGAACCGCTAAGGGGCGCAATGTCTGAGCGCTATGCTTGATTTATGTAGCAGGATTTGTCAGCTTAGCGCGAGTTTTGCGCCGCTTCGTCTTGGTTCCACACGAAATGAGTGACCGTAATTTTTCCTGACCGTAATGACATTTTATTTCCCGTAGTAAAGATTCTTGCTAAAGCTCACATTTCCTTTATTCATGTAGTAAAAAAGGCTGCAGTACTTTCGCACTGCAACCTCATTGTTGCAAATTATTTCACAAGCTCCATTTTGGGGTTAGGATTGTATTTGCGGCCAGCCTTAGCGCAATCCTTGCCGTCAACCTTAACGATATCCGCAGTATAGTTGATGTTGCCGTCGAAGAAGGAAGAACCTACTGCATAGGTATCAACCGGTACGCCCATTTCCTCAAACGCTGCTACGCGCTCAGCGTCAAAGCCGCCGGAAGCGATAATCTTAACGTGGTTGAAGCCTTCGGCATCCAGCGCACGACGAACATTGCAAACAAGCTCCTTGCAAACGCCGGTAGGCTTAAAGGTACCGATTTGAGTCCACAGGCTCTTGTCAACCATGCTGCCGGAGGTATCCAGACGCACACCTGCGAGCTTTTTGCCCAGCTTGCGAGCCACAGCCAGAGAAGTATTTACGCAGTCGTTGTCAAAGTCAACCAGAGCGATACGTGCGATAGACGGGTCAACATATTTATCGAATGCTTCGGTAGCAGCAACAGTGTCACCCTTATAGGAAGCAATCAAAGCATGGGGAATAGTGCCCAGGCCCTTGCCGCCTGCTGCCAGAGCATTGGCATCGGTAGAAAAGCCGTGGATGCCGCCAACCAAAGCTGCATAGCCGTCGGATTCCTGAGTCTGGTAAATATCATAGCGTGCAGGGAAGAAAAGCACCGGCTTGCCGTTGGCAGCCTTAACTACGCGGCGAACATTGGTAGCAATGCGGCTCTGGCGTGCCAGAATACCCAGATAGATGGTTTCCAGATGTGCAAAGTCGGCATAATCGCCTTCGATAGTCATAACGGTTTCCCATTCGTCAACCTCTTCGCCGTCACGCAGGGAATGAATTTCGATAGTTTCCGGATGGAAAGCGCATTGACGGATCAGAGCAATGACCTCGTCGGTACCGCAAACAACAACATGGTCACGGGCGAACACCTGCATCAGCACGCGCGGATGATAATTATCACCGTTTAAGATTTCTTCGGAACGCATAAAATATGCATCAGTATAATAACCTTCTTTAATTTTTTCTACAGGAAAGCTAAAGCTTTCAACAGGTCTTCTTGTAGTCATTTGATGAGCCTCCCAAAAATTTCTCACGAATTTTACTCTTTGCGAGAACATTAACTATTGATTGTAGTTAAAAATATGATACAATATAAAGGCTATGATAGCAAGCCTTTTTCGCAAAAAAAATTCCGATTAGCTATATTTCCGATACAATATAGATGGTGATACATATGCACGAAACACGAAAAAAATATACTGTGCTCCTGCTTTCGGCACCCATAGGCTCCGGACACAGGCTGGCAGCCGAAGCGCTGGAGCAGGCCTTCGCCGACCGTCCGGAGGTTAAGGTCATCCACGGCAACATCTTCGACTTCTTCCCGCAGTTTCTGGGCAAGGCCTTTCTCGGCACCTACCTGTGGATTTTAAAATGCTGCCCCTGGCTTTACAAGCTGGCCTACAGCTGGGGCAACAAGCAGGGCGGCTCCCTGTGGCTGCGTGAGCTTTTAAACCGCCTCTTGGCACGCTTAGGCGGCAACTACCTGCGCAGCGTACAGCCTGACGCGGTAATCGCCACGCACGCTACGCCTGCAGGAATTATCGGCTATTATAAAAAGCAGCATCCCAAGCTCTGGCTCGGCGCCGTAGTGACCGACTTTACGATTCACCGCTGGTGGGTTTGCGACGGCGTGGATACGTACTTTATCGCTGACGAGCTGCTGCGTAATAAGCTAGATACCGATGCCGACATTCAGGCTACAGGCATTCCCGTGCGCCAGCAGTTTATGATTAAGCACGACAAGCAGAAATGCCGCGAGTTCTTCGGCTGGGACGAAAACGAACGCGTCTGCCTTTTGATGGGCGGGGGCGAGGGCCTGCTGCCGATGGCAGAAATTATTGCGGCACTGCAGCGCGCCGCTCTGAAGAACCTGCGCGTTGTTGCTGTCACAGGCCACAACGAGGCGTTGGCAGCAAAGCTGCAAGCCAAATACGGCGCTACGGCTGAAATCTACGGCTTCCGTGAGGACGTACCGCAGCTCATGGCCGGAGCGGATATGATTATTACCAAGGCCGGCGGTCTGACCTCTGCCGAGGTGCTGGCGAGCGGACTGGACCTGTTGATTTACAAACCGCTTCCGGGGCAGGAGGAGGGCAACGCCGCCTTCCTGCAGCAGTATTGCGGCGCTCTGGTGGCACGCTCTACCGACGAGCTGGTGCAGCACATCAAAAACAGCACGGTAAGCCCGCGTGAGGCAGCAGCCTGCAGTGAGCATGCCCATCCTTTGGCAGCACAGCAGATTGTCGATTACGTTATGCAAAAACTGCAAAAATAATTTTCGGACTCCTTCGTATGAGGGAGTCCTTTTTGCTGTCTGCAAGGCGATTCCAGCGCACCTTGCGGAAGATTTTGTGCGACATTTTACGGACAATTTGCTGATAATTTCTTCTATTGTATAATTAATTTACTTGACCAATACGAATTTCATCATTATAATGTAAGAAAATCGCATATTATGAAGGCTGTGGCATGAAGTTCCGCTCTGACTGCATAATCATGTATTTATTACAGGAGGAGTGTGACCTTATGGATACCTTATACCTTGCCGCTGTCTGCGCTGTTGTCCCCGGTCTGGGACGCAGCAGAATACCTGATCTGATTAACGCTCTGGGCAGTGCCCGCGCTGTTTTTGAAGCGAGCGCCGCCACGCTCACGGCAACAGGGCTTTGTACGCCGCGAGCAGTGCAAAACTTTATCAGCAACCGTGATGCGCGTCTGCCGCAAAGGCTGGATTACTTCTGCCGTCATAACGGCGTGCAGATACTGGCCTATACCGATGCTGCCTATCCGCAGAGCCTGCAGAACTTGAGCGACAAGCCCTTAGTTTTGTACGTCAAGGGCGAGCTGCCGCAGGCAAATTATGCTTTGGCTATTGTCGGCTCACGGCGCTGCACGGAATACGGTGTGCGTGCTGCTGCCTGCTTTGCGCAGGCTATGACGCGTGAGGGCATACCAATTATCAGCGGCGGTGCCAAGGGCATTGATACGGCGGCGCACGAGGCCTGCCTGCAGGCCGGAGGTGTGACGGTGGCAGTGCTTGGCTGCGGTCTGGATATTGTCTATCCGCCCGAAAACGCCAAGTTGTTCGCTCGCATTGCCGAGCAGGGAGCACTGGTGACGGAATATCCGCCGGGAGTTCCGCCCGCAGCGGCCAACTTTCCTGCGCGCAACCGTATTATCGTAGGTCTGTCGCAGGCCGTACTGGTAGCAGAGGCAGGCAAGCGCAGCGGCGCTGTAATTACGGCGAATATCGCTGCCGATGAGGGACGTGAGGTATATTGCGTACCGGGGAATATTTTCGATGGCAGCAGCATAGGCTGTCACGAGCTTATTCGCACCGGTGCCAAGCTGGTGGATATGCCACAGGATATTTTAGACGATAAAAGAAGCTGGCAGCAGGCGATGAACCGCCGCATAACCCAGCCGAGTATATTTGATTGTGCGCCGCAGGAACCAAAGCCTGCGCCCGCACCTGTCACAACAGAATTAGGAGCGAAGCTGCTTGCTCTTTTGCAGGCAGGAGCGCTTTCTTTAGAAAAGCTGACGGAGCAGAGCGGAGCCGCTTTTGCTGCCGTGAGCATGGAGCTGCTTGACCTGCAGGCCGCCGGACTGGTGGCTACAGACCAGGCGCAGCGTTACTACCGAAAGTAGGAGGAACATAAATGGCAAAGACTCTGGTTATCGTGGAATCACCTACGAAATCCAAGACTATCGAAAAATTTTTAGGCAAAAACTATACTGTAAAGGCTTCTATGGGCCATCTGCGCGACCTGCCGAAAAGCACCCTGGGTGTAACCTTTCTGCCGGACGAGGAGCATGCAAACGAATTTGAGCCGAAATATATCAACATCCGCGGCAAGGGAGATTTAATTAAATCCCTGAAGGCTGAAGCCAAAAAAGCCGACAAAGTTTTGCTGGCAACTGACCCTGACCGCGAGGGTGAAGCAATCAGCTGGCATCTGGCATTTATTCTGGGAATTGACCCGACATCTGCCTGCCGTATCGAATTTCATGAGATTACCGCTGCTGCTGTCAAGGACGCTATCAAGCATCCGCGCTGCATTGACATGGATATGGTTGATGCACAGCAGGCACGCCGCATTTTGGACCGCATCGTAGGCTATCAGCTGAGCCCGTTGCTGTGGCGCAAAATCCGCAAGGGCCTGAGCGCCGGCCGCGTACAATCCGTTGCTACCAAAATTGTTGCTGACCGCGACCGTGAAATCGAAGATTTCGTGCCGGTAGAATACTGGACGTTAAGCGCCAAGCTGCGTGAAGGCAGCAAGGGACAGCTCTTTGAAGCGGAAGCAGTAAAATACAAAGGCAAAAAGCTGGAGCTGCACAACGAGCAGGAGGCCAGAGCAGCGGAGGAAGCACTCTCCAAGGCTGATTATATCGTGAGTGACGCAGTGAAGAAGGAACGCAAGCGTCACCCCGTACCGCCGTTTACTACCTCCAGCATGCAGCAGGAGGCCAACAAAAAGCTCAACTTCAGCGCTAAAAAAACAATGATGCTCGCACAGCAGCTTTATGAAGGCGTATCGCTGGGCAAAACCTCCGTCGGCCTCATTACCTATATGAGAACCGACTCCGTGCGTCTGGCGGACGTAGCCGTTGACGAAATCCGCGACTATATCAAGCAAAACTTCGGCAGTGAGTTCTGCCCTGCCAAGGCCAACCATTACAGCACCAAAAAGAACGCTCAGGATGCGCATGAGGCGATTCGTCCGACCAGCGTCATGCGTACCCCGGCCGAGATGCAGGAGTACCTCACCAATGACCAGCTGAAGCTGTATACGCTCATCTGGAACCGCGTTGTTGCCAGCCAGATGACGGACGCTGTTTATGACGTTACCACCCTGACGATTGATGCTGCCGACTACCAGCTGCGTGCAACAGGCTCCGTACTGAAATTCCCGGGCTTCTTGCAGCTGCACAGCAAATATGACGATAAAGAAAAGGACTCCAAGGTTCCTTATGTTGAACCCGGCAGCAAGCTGCTGCTTTACAAGCTCATGCCGGCAGAACAGCACTTCACCGAGCCGCCTGCGCACTTCACCGAAGCAACGCTCATCAAGGAGCTGGAGGAGAAGGGCATCGGCCGCCCAAGCACCTTTGCACCTACCATCGTTACACTGCTTACCCGCGGTTACGTTGTCAAAGAGGCCAAAAAGCTGCTCGTTACCGAGCTTGGCATTATGACCGTGGATATGCTTACCGAATATTTTAAGGGACTCATCAACATCGGCTTCACCGCCCAGATGGAGGAAAAGCTGGATGAGGTTGCCGAGAAGAAGCACACCAAGGACGAAGTTCTCAGCGAATTCTATGGTCCCTTCAAAAAGGATCTGGACCACGCAGGCGTGGCAATTCCTATCGTCGAAATCCCGCTCGAGGTATCCGACGTTCCCTGCGACAAGTGCAACGACGGCACCATGATGGTTATCCGCGAAGGACGCTTCGGCAAATTCCTGGCTTGCCCCAACTTCCCCAAATGCCGCAATACCAAACCCATTCTGCACCCGATTGGTGTAAAATGTCCTAAGTGCGGCGCCGATATCCTTGAACGCAAAAGCAAGACCGGCAAGGTATTCTATGGCTGCGAAAGATATCCTGACTGCGATTACACCACCTGGGATAAGCCGCTCAACGAGGAATGCCCGGAATGCAAGCATATGATGGTAGAGCACGTAGAACGTAACGGCAGCAAGCGCAAGTTCTGCAGCAACCCGGAATGCTCCAAGGCAAGACCTGTATATGCTTCCAAAACCGCTGCAGCAAAGACTACGGAAGCTAAAACAACCGCAACCAAGAAAACTACGGCGGCTAAAAAGACTACCGCTAAGAAAACTACTGCTACCAAAACTGCTGCGAAGAAAACCACTACAGCAAAGAAAGCTACTGCAACTAAAGCAACTACTGTAAAGAAAACTACTACAACTAAGAAAGGCAGCAACGAATAAATGACCATCTCTCCTGTACACGTAATCGGTGCGGGCCTGGCAGGCTGCGAAGCCGTTACCCAGCTCACGCGCCACGGTATCCCTGTAATCCTGCACGAAATGCGTCCTGTAAAAAGTGACGAAGCACATAAAACCGCATATTTTGCCGAGCTTGTCTGCAGCAACTCCCTGCGCGCAGGTAATATTGAAAACGCTGTCGGCCTGCTGAAGGAAGAAATGCGCCGTTTAGGCTCTCTCATCATGCAAAAGGCTGACGAGCATCAGGTGCCTGCCGGCGGCGCTCTGGCTGTCGACCGCGACGGCTTTGCCGCTGCCGTAACCGAAGCAGTGAAGGCCAATCCGCTCGTTACCGTCATCCACGAAGAGGTGACCGACCTGGAAAGCCTCGAAGGCACTGTCATCATAGCCAGCGGCCCGCTGACCAGCGATGCGCTTTTTGCCGATATCAAAAAGCTGCTGCAGGCTGATTATCTGCACTTCTTTGATGCCGCTGCGCCGATTGTTACCGCCGATTCCCTGGACTATGACAAGGTTTACCGTGCCTCCCGCTACGACAAGGGCGGCGCCGACTACCTCAACTGCCCCTTCTACACGAAGGAGGAATACGTTGCCTTCTGGGAAGCTCTCTGCAATGCGGAAAGCGCTCCCGTAAAGGATTTTGAGCATGATGTATTTGAAGCCTGCATGCCGATTGAGGAAATGGCAGTAAGAGGCGAGGACACCATGCGCTTCGGCCCGCTGAAGCCTGTAGGCCTCATTGACCCGCGTAACGGCAAAGAAGCCTACGCAGTAGTGCAGCTGCGTCAGGATAACGCCGCTGCCTCCCTTTATAATCTGGTAGGCTTCCAGACACATCTCAAATGGCCGGAGCAAAGACGTGTTTTCGGCATGATTCCCGGTCTGGAGAACGCAGAGTTCGTCCGTTTCGGCGTTATGCACAAAAACACCTACCTGAATTCGCCGCAGCTGCTGGATAAGCACTTCAACCTGCGCAGCAACAAGCGCTTCTACTTTGCCGGACAGATGACAGGCGTAGAAGGCTACGTCGAGTCGGCAGCCTCCGGACTGATGGCCGGTTTAGCTGCTGCAAGAGCGGTATTGGAGCTGCCTGAGGTAGAATTCCCCGAAGTAACTGCGCACGGAGCACTGGCCAACTACATCAGCAATCCGACGATTGAAAACTTCCAGCCGATGAACATCAACTTCGGCCTCATTCCGCCGCTCACTGTACGCATCCGCAAGAAGAGAGAAAAGAACGCTCAGATTGCAGCACGCGCTTTGGAAGCACTGGACGGCTTTCTGCCCACGCTTAAAACTGAACAGGCGTAATTTTTAGCCTGTTATCTCTAAAATAAATAAAAAAGCCAAAAATATTTTTAGAGAAAGACAATATGTGTCCTCCTGCTATGGTAAAATTTGCTTATAGCCGGTGGCAAAACGTTTGCTTAAGAGAATGATTGTGCTATAATAAGCTTAAAGAGATTTTCTTACATCAGCCGCTTTGCAAATTTCATGGCAGGGAGGAACTAATAATGACAGATTTACGCATCGCAAAGGATCGTTTGCTCTATATGTATTCGCGCCTGGTAGACGGCAAAATGCTCTACAAGAAGGAGGAGGCCCAACGCTTCGGCTGCTCCTTACGCTCTATTCAGCGCGACATAGAAGACCTGCGGTCCTTTTTACATGAGCAGAACGAAGCATCAGGCCTGGTGCAGGATTTGGTCTACAACCAGAAGCTCGGCGCTTACCAGCTTGTACCGCCATCACGCAATCTGCTGTCCAACGAGGAGGTTTTCGCCACGCTCAAGATACTGCTGGAGAGCAGGGCCTTCACCAAAAATGAGCTTTACCCGATTATCGATAAGCTGATTGACTGCTGTATCCCTAAAACGGAGCAGCAGCGTGTGAGCGAGCTTATAGGCAACGAAAAGCTGCTTTATGTAGAACCGCAGCACAAGGATAAGTTCCTGAAGAAAATGTGGGAGCTTAGCGGCGCTGTGCATGAGCATCTGGAAATAATCATCAACTACCGCCGTACCGACGGTGTGCTGGTGCAGCGCAGACTGCAACCCGTAGGCATCATGTTCTCCGAATTCTACTTTTATCTGGCAGGCTTCATTGTGCCCAAGGAAAAGGAGGAGCTCAAATTCGAGATAGAAAACGATCCCTTCCCGACTATCTACCGCATCGACAGAATCAACAGCTTTAGCGTCACCGAAACGCATTTTGCCGTTCCGTATTCCAAACGCTTTGAGGAGGGCGAGTTCCGCAAGCGTATCCAGTTTATGTACGGCGGCCATCTGCAGCGTCTGCGCTTCCTGTTTAAGGGTGGCAGCTACGAGTACATCCTTGACCGCCTGCCTACGGCAAAGGTAGTAGAGGAGGGCGAAAACGGCACACTTATCGAAGCGGAGGTTTTCGGCAAGGGCATTGATATCTGGCTTAAAAGCCAAGGCGAGCTGATTGAGGTTATTTCCAGACAGGAAATACCGGTAAATTAAGTGCAAAATTCATTTTCGCAAAAAATATCTAAAAATTTCTCAAAAATTTTTTTAGGATAGCCAATTTCTGGCTATCCTATTTTTTATAATAAGATTATGCTAAGGCATAACGCAAAAGTAACACTGATTGCTGGCACGTTTTTCAGGAATGCGCCTGTATTTACTTTGGCAAGCAGTATCAAGGCTGTCTTCGCACCTTTTTTTACATGAAGAAATTCCGGAAATACTGTAAGCTATAATCAGTAAGAAGTAGAGGAGTGGATGATATATGTATTGCGAAAAGTATGTAGAAATGGGCAGAAAAATACGTTATTACAGAATCATGCAGGAGCTGGGGCAGGGGATGCTCGCAGAGCAGATAGGCATTACTCCGCAGTATTTGAGCAAAATCGAGCACGGAAGCGCGCGCCCGAGTATGGACCTGGTATTCCGCATTGCCGATAAGCTGCAGGTGAAGGTGTCGCACCTGCTGGAGGCCTGCTGATACTTTAAGCCGGGCATGGATTTTTCCTCCTTTTTGTGGTACAATACCCATGTAATTGCTTCTGCTCGAGGCAATTAACAGCGTGACTGCCCCAGGGCAGCATACATGTAAGGAGGCAATTTAATATGAACGAGCAAAACAGCGTTTTAAACATCATTGGCAAGGTAAGCGGATTGTTATCCAAGTACATCGCCGTCGTGATTTTAATCACCTCTGCGATTGCCTTTACCCATCCGCAGGAATTCATGTGGATTCCGCAGTATACCGCTCTCTTCCTGGGCACGGCAATGTTCGGAATGGGCCTGACCATCAAGCGCGAGGACTTCCAAATCGTCTTTTCCCGACCTAAGGAGGTTATTTCCGGCTGTATCCTGCAATACACCATCATGCCCCTGGCAGCCTACCTGTTGGCTGTAGTGATGAATCTTGATACTGATATCGCTCTGGGCGTTATCCTTGTAGGCTGCTGCCCCGGCGGTACTGCCAGCAACGTTATTGCCTACATCGCTAAGGGTGACGTTCCCTTATCCGTTGGCATGACCATCACTTCGACTCTGATTGCACCGCTAGTAACACCTGTGCTGGTGTACATGCTGGCAGGTTCCTGGGTTGAGGTAAGCTTTATGGCTATGGTACTTTCCGTAGTGAAGATTGTGCTGCTGCCTGTGCTTGCAGGTATCATCTTAAACAGCCTTTTCCACGAAACCATCGTCAAGCTGGGCGGTATTCTGCCGCTGATTTCCGTTGTAGCGATTGTAACCATTATCGATGGTATCGTTGCTGTCAACGCTGCTAAGCTGATGAGCTGCGGTCTGATCGTAATGCTGGCAGTTGTCCTGCACAACGGCATCGGTATGGCTCTGGGCTTGGGCATGGCGCGTCTGATGAAGGTATCCTACGCTAAGGAAACCTCTATTGCTATCGAAGTTGCAATGCAAAACAGCGGTCTGGCGCTTGCTCTGGCGACCGCAAACTTCGCCGCTAATCCGCTGGCCACGCTTCCGGGCGCTATCTTCAGCGTATGGCATAACGTTTCCGGTTCTATTTTCGCCAGCTGCCGCATCAAAGAGGTAGAAGAAAAGCAAAAGCTGGAGCTGAAGGAGCACGCAATAGCAAAATAAGCATAAACACTAAAGGCACTACTGTGAGCGCAGTAGTGCCTTAATTATTTGTATAGCGTAGGGCAGGGGAGCCTACATATTATTTTTTGCTTTTATTATCCAAACCGAAGAGCATTTCCATAGGCTGCTCCGGCGCTTCCTTAACCGTTGCGCCTGTGCTGAAGCCCGGCATTTCTGCCTTGGTCAGCTCAATTTTGCCGTATTGGCGCTCATAATCATCAATAACCCATTTCAAAATCTGTTCGATTTCCTTATTGACCGAACGGCCATTTATCTTTGCCAAATGCTTCATCTTATTCATAATAATAGGATGAATGCGCAGTGTAAAGCGTGCTTCTTCCATGAATACTCCCTCCAGATTCTGACTATTCTACTAATTATTATAGGCAAGAACAGCTCTTTTGGCAAGGAGATAATCTTTTTTAGCAACAGCTAACTGTTTTTACAAGAATTTCAGACAATAGATATGCAAATATGTTATAATAAATACCATAGTGTAAATTTTTAGGAGGCAACAATGACTTTAGCAATAAATGCCGTATACCACGGCTTTAAGGTTTTACAAGCACAATTTGTAGATGAAATCAGCTCTCAGGCATATATCATGGAGCATATCAAAAGCGGCGCACGCCTTTTGTACCTTGCTAACGATGACGATAACAAGGTTTTTTCTATTTCCTTCAGAACTCCGCCTGCAGATGATACAGGTGTGGCACATATTCTGGAGCATTCCTCTCTCTGCGGCTCCCGCAAATATCCCTTAAAGGAGCCCTTCGTGGATTTGGTCAAGGGTTCTCTGAACACCTTTTTGAACGCTATGACTTTCGCGGATAAGACCATGTATCCCGTTGCCAGCCGCAACGATAAGGACTTCCATAACCTTATGGACGTATATCTGGACGCTGTGTTCTATCCTTCCTTCTATCAGAACAAATATACCCTGCGTCAGGAGGGCTGGCATTATAATCTGGACAGCCTTGACGGCGAGCTGAGCTACAACGGCGTTGTTTATAACGAAATGAAGGGCGTATATTCTTCGCCAGACGCATATCTGGAAAACGAAGCAATGAAGGCTCTGTTCCCCGACAACTGCTACCGCTTTGAATCCGGCGGCTATCCGGACGCTATTCCGCAGCTGACTCAGGAAAAATTCGAGCAGTTCCACAAAACCTATTACAGCCCGGAAAACAGCTATATCTATTTATACGGCGATATGGATATCGACGCTACTTTGGAATATCTCGACAGCGAATATCTGAGCAGCTTCGAGAAAACCGGTACTGTTGATTCCGCCATCGCAGAACAGCAGTCCTTGTCGCGTACTGCGGATATCGAAGCCTTTTATCCGGTTGGGGCAGAGGAGGACTGCACTGCCAAAACATATCACGAGCTTTCCATCGTAACCGGCAAGGCAACCGACCTGCAGACCAGCATGGCTCTGAGCCTGCTGAAAAGCACCCTGCTGGACAGCGAATCCTCTGCACTGCGCCGTGCACTGATGGATGCAGGCGTGGGTCAGATTATCAACGGCAGCTATACCTCTAGCATGTATCAGCCGGTATTTTCTATCCGTGCCAGCGGCAGTGAGAAGGAACTGCGTGATAAATTTATCAGCGTTATCTATAAAACACTGCAGGACATTACCATCAACGGCATTGATAAAAAGCTGCTGGAGGCCAACATCAACTCCTTGGAATTCAAGCTGCGCGAGGCAGATTTCGGCGGCTATCCCAAAGGACTGATTCTGGGCATCGGCGTTATGGATAACTGGCTGTATGACGGCAATCCGATTGAAGGACTCTGCTATAACAAATATCTGGCAGCTCTGCGCGAAGGCCTGAAAACCAATTATTACGAAAGCATCATTGAAAACTATCTGCTGGACAACACTCATAAGGTGCTGGTAACCCTGCTGCCGCAGCCCGGCAAGGAGGAGGCAGACCAGGAGGCCGCTGCTGCCAAGATGAATGCTATCAAGGCAACCATGAGCCAGGAGGAGCTGCAGCAGCATATCGACGAATGCGCCGAGCTGCACCGTCTGCAGGCTACTCCCGACAGTGAGGAAGCACGCGCAACCATCCCTGTACTGAAGCGCAGCGACATAAGGCAGGAAGTAGAGAAGATTGAAACGCAGGAGGAAGAGCTGGGCGCAAGCCATTTGCTGTATTTTCCGCGCAACACCAATAAAATCGCTTATACCAGCTTCTATTTTGATATTACCGATATGGAAGCCGAAAAGCTGCCTCTGTGCTATCTGCTCACAGATATCATGGGCAAGTTCAACACCGAGCGCTACAGCTATCAGGAGCTGGCAACCAACGCCATTATGTACACCGGTGGTATTGCGTTCGCTGTACGCGCCTTCACCGAAGCAGAATCTACGGATGATTATAAAATTTACTTCTCCACCAAAGGCAAATGCCTCACCGATAACCTGCCGAAAATGCTGGATATCCTGCAGGCCATTGCTTTGGAAAGCAAGATGGACGACCTTGACCGCTTCCGCGAGCTGGTATCCGAGCTGAAAACCGATTGGGATGACAATTTCTTCAACCGCGGTCAGACCGTTGCTATCACCAGACTGTTCTCCTATTGCTCTGCCGGCGCACGCGTCAACGAGCAGGATGAATTCAGCTATTACCAGTTCCTCAAAAAGCTGACCGATAACTTCGACGAGCTGGCACCGCAGGTACTGGAGCAGTTGCGCCTGTTAATCAAACGCTTCTTCCAGAAGAACCGTTTCCTGCTCAGCTATAGCTGTGACGTAAAAGAGCAGGCAACAGTAAGACAACAGTGCCTTGATTTCATCAGCAAGCTGTCTGAGGCAGAAGCAGGGGAGAAGGCTGAGGTTCTGCCCGTAGGCACCGTTAACGAGGCTATTGCTACCGCAGGTAAGGTACAATACGTTGCTGCAGGCGGCAACTTTGCTAAGCACGGTCACAAATACGTGGGCGCGATGGCTGTACTGGAAACCATTCTGAGCTATGAATATCTCTGGACCAAAATCCGTATTCAGGGCGGCGCTTACGGTGTTACTGCACGCTTTGAGCTGAACGGCGTAGGCGTGTTTGCATCCTACCGCGACCCGCAGCTGCCGAAAACTCTGGAGGCTTACCAAGGTCTGGCAGAATGGCTGAGAAACGAAGAATTCCCCGAACGCGAGCTGAACAAGTATGTTATCGGTACCATCAGCACGATGGATAAGCCTCTGACCAACAGCATGCGTCTTGACAAGGCTACAGCACAATACCTGAAGCACGTTCCCGTTGAGCTGCGCCAGCGCATCCGCAGCGAAATCCTTAATGTAAGCAATGCAGACCTGCAGGCACTGGCTAAGGTAGTAGAGGACATGCTCAGCGACGGCCTAATCTGCGTAGTCGGCGGCAAGCAGCCTATCGAAGCCAATAAATCTTTGTTCAACAATATCATCAATGCGTAAATCTGTACGCTAGTAAATTTACGCTAAGGTTAATAAAAACCCGTGACGTCCGAAGGGAGTCACGGGTTTTGTTATACGGAAAAACAATATTTACTTAGTCCAGCTCGCCGTTCTGCGCCTGTTTTACCAGCTCCTGATAAGCGTTGTAGACAGTGCTGTTGAAGCAGGTGAGTACAATGCTCATGCCATAGTCGGCGTTGGCATTAATCCATTCGGTGCAGGTCAAAAGAGCGATACGGGCAGCCTCGTCCATAGGATAAGCATAAGCACCGGTAGAAATCGCCGGGAAAGCAATGCTGTGCAGATGATGCTTGCGCGCCAGATCCAAGCTGTTCTTGTAGCAGTCGGCCAGCTCCAGTCTTTGTTCAACCTTACCATTATAAATAGGGCCTACGGTATGAATAATGTAGCTTGCAGGCAGGTTATAGCCATAGGTAATCTTGGCAGCACCGGTTGTGCAGCCGCCTAAGGTTTTGCATTCCTCCAGAAGCTGCGGTCCTGCAGCGCTGTGAATAGCACCGTCAACACCACCGCCGCCTAAAAGCGTGCTATTGGCAGCATTAACAATCGCGTCGCAGTCCAGCGTAGTAATATCACCGCGCCAAACGGAAATAGCGTTCTGTGCCTTGTTCTTTTGGGCATCAGCCAACAGCTCCTTGAGCATTTGGTTCTGAATATTGAAGGGAGCGGGGGAAGCAGGGTTAAAGATAATGCCCGCAATACCGTCCATTTGCAGGATAGCTTCAAAGTAATTGACCAGCGGACGGCTGATAACGTTGCAGGGTTTGCCCTGCTCGTAGGCCTCTTTGCTGCTGTAAGCCGTCATGTATTCCAGGCCACTTTCGGTAGTCTGCGTCTGCAGCAGCAGCTGTCCCTCCGGCGCATCGGCAGCAGTAGGAATGAGCACCTCGGCACCTTCCTGCAACATTACGCTGACTGCATGCAACAGCTTCACCAGATTCGCTTCGCTCTGATCCGCAGCAAAAAATTGCTGGGCGTTCATGATAATATCAGTAGATGGATGTAACATATGCGTCATCTCCTTGTAAAAATCGTTTACACACATTCATAACTATAATATATAACAAAAAAACAGCTCTGTAAAGAGCTGTTTTTTGTATTTGACGCTAAATTGACATCATTTTACATGCATTTTGCAGTCAGGTTATCAGAGCATACGGAATACAGAAATAACCTTACCAAGCACCTTAATGTTGTCAGAACCTACAATAGGCTCGTACTTATCGTTTTCCGGCTGCAGGCGCACACTGCGCAGCTCGCGGAAGTAACGCTTAACGGTAGTTTCCTCGCCGTCAATCAGGGCAACAACAATATCGCCGTTATTAGCAAAATTCTGCTTACGTGCAATAATGTAGTCATGATCCAGAATACCTGCGTTAATCATGCTGTCACCGCATACGGAAAGCATGAAAACATCATCGTCGCAGCCAATCAGGTCACGAGGAATAGGATAGGTCTCTTCGATGTTCTCGACAGCAAGAATAGGAACACCTGCGGTAACCTTCCCAACCAACGGTACCGGAACAAGGAGCTTGTTTCTCCAGGCATCGCTTTCGCTCATCAGCTCCAGAGCACGCGGCTTAGCAGCATCACGCTGAATGAAGCCATACTCCTGCAGCTTCTTCAGATGATTATGCACGCTGGCACTGGAGGATAAACCTACTGCTGCACCGATTTCGCGTACAGCAGGCGGATAGCCCTTATGATTAATAAAAGTACGGACGAATTTCAAAATGTTACGTTGGCGTTCAGACAACATATCTTCGGTATAGTTGCCATCAAAGTCCGGCGGGAGTGCTTTTCTTCTTCCCATTTTAGACCCTCCAATCATGTGTTTATAGTTAACCTTATACAAATTATAACAGATAAAAGTAATTTCGTCAAACAGCAGTGCGCACGGTGGCTAATTTAACATAAAAAATGCTAAAAACTTCTCAAAACCTCCGGGGGAGGAGCAAAAAGCGAAGAATTCTCATAATCTGACGCTTTTCTCAGCATTTTTCTCAGTTGGGAAATAAACATGTCTATAATGCTGCCTTTTTACCGCAAAGACTGCAAAATAATATTTTACGTCCGATAATGTATATTATGTTAAATTTTCCTTTTCTCAGACGTGAGATTTTTATGCACTGCAACTAATTGCACCTGTGTAATTAAAAGTGCCATTCGTTCAGTTGCTGTTCAAGGGCTTTTTCTGTCTCAGCGTCAGTTTTTTTGATAAAAAGCATCGCTGTAGCGGCTTTTTGGTTGCAGCTCAGTAAAATTTTGTTGTTATAAGCAAAATCCTTCAGCAAATCGGTATCAGCATTGATGCCGATAAGAGCTTTTTCCTGGGTGAAGTCAAAATTTGTCTTATAATCCTTCAAAGCAAAGTATTCGTTGCTGAAACCCTTCATGCGCTGCAGACCATCATTAATAATGCTTTCCACAGCAAGTCTGTTGGCAACAGGCGTTGCTAAAAGCTCTTTAGCATCAGCGTCATTAATATTATCTACGCTGACGGTAACAAGCAGATGATTCCAATGCTCCAGAACATTGCGCATGCCGCTGGTGTAAAGATCCATGAATTTTTGCTGGTATTCAGGATCAGACGCCGGAATAGCAAATACAGAATAGATATTGTCATAATCCGTATTTGCGGCAACGTCCTGCATTTGCTTCATAGAAGAAGCCATAGTCAGATAAAAGGTGCCTTTATTCTTATATCGCAGGTTCAGCTGGCCGTAGAACCAGTCATCCGGCAGCTGCACACTTTTGCCGACTGCAGTATCAGTAAAGCTGATGGCCTTCGGCGTGCTTGTCGGAGCAAAAGCCTTAAAGCCCTTCAGCAGATCAGTGTGTGCTTTATCAAAGCGCTGCATTGTTTCTGCAGGAATGTCGCGCAAAGCAACATTTTCTACCTGCATAGCCTTTTCTACTGCTTCCTTTATAGAAGCTACGTCCTGAGGCTTTGTTTTGGCTGCTTCATCCTCACTGCCTGCTTCATCAGTATCGATATCTTCAATATCATCGATATCAGCATCTGTATCAGCGTCAGCAGCTTTTTCGTCCTTCTTAGGTGCGTAAAGATCCTGGTCAGTATTTACGGTAGACAGCAGATAAAGTCTGTCGTTGGCAGAAACAAGACTGGTGTCAATTTTAACCAGCACATCACCCTGTTTATATAGGTAAGAAATAGTTATCGCCTTTTTGCCGGCAATTTTCCCTGTCTTAATAAGAGGCGTGAGCTTTTCCAGCTTTTCTTTGAGCACCTTGCTCTGAATCGTCAGATTGCCGCTACTGTCATGCTCGGCATATTTTTCAAGCTCCAGTAACGGCGCAGGCACGGTTTTCGGATTAAGCTGTGAGCGCTCCAAAAGTGCCAGCTTCTCATATTCCGCATCAAAATAAGCAGTAGAGAATTTTTCGCCTAAAATCTGCTCCATATCCTCTGCTGTGTAATAGTTAACAATATTAACTGCGGTATTTTTTAAATCCTCTTCGTTCTGATAAGCCTTTTTGCTGCTGATATTGGTATACGCATAAACCTTCTTCGCTTCCAGCTTATAGTAAGGCTGTCCGTCCTTAACACTGTAGCCTGCATAGCTGTTTTCGTAAGCCGAAGCATGAGCAGCACACAAAACAAGCGCTGCTGCCAAGGCTGTAATTTTTTTCATATACTCACCATCCTTTTGTTGGAAAAACGGTGGAATTATTTATTGTAGACGATGTTAACCATCACGCCGCTGCCCAAGTTGCAGGCATTAGCTTCGTCAGTGTCGATATGAACCTCGTCAGCATGCTTTACGCCCGCACGTACCAGAACATTATGCAGTGTTACGGAACGCTCGCCCTCTGTCTGGATATCAACGATATCGCCGTCCTTCAGGCCGTATTTCCCAGCGGTTTCCGGATACAGATGCACGTGACGTGCTGCGATGATAATACCTTCCTTCAGCTCCAACTCACCCTTCGGACCGATGAGCTTAGCGCCTGCGCTGCCTGCGATATCGCCGCTGTTGCGGATAGGAGCATCCAGTCCGACCTTGCGCGCGTCGGTCAGAGAAAGCTCAATCTGAGTTTCCGGACGCAGAGGACCGATGATACGCAGCTTCATGGAATCCTTGGGAGTTACCATGGTAATCTGTTCTTCGGAAGCAAACTGACCGGGCTGGCCGATTGGCTTTTTAACGTGCAGCTCACTGCCTTCACCAAATAAAATATCCATATGCTCACGGCACAGATGTGCATGACGTGCAGAAACACCTAAAACTATCGGAAATTGCATTGTATGTCACCTCATAAAATAATTTTTTGTTTATATACCTATTATAGCTTGAATTGTGGTAATTGTCATCAGTTATCGAAATTTTTTTCATATAATAGGATATCAGCTACAGGCAAAGCTTCTTTTTCCTACATATATACAGGAAAAAAATAATAGGACCAGGTTTCCCTAGTCCTATTATTACACAAGATTTTTTTAGAATTGACCGCTTACCATGAAATGGATGCGAGTTGAATCTACATCAGTATTATTGATTTCCTTAATCAAAGGCACGCCCAATGTTATCACAGCACCGATGTGCTTGGTGATGTTGCTGCGCACGCCCAGGCCACAGCTTGTCAGTACATGGCTGTCAAAGGCACTGTCGCCAAAGACCTGACCATGATCCATAAAGACGAAAGCATTAGTCTTTTTGTCCTTAGTCACAGGCACGGAATATTCCAGGCCCACACTGTAGCCACTGTCGCCGCCAAGCAGGCTTTCTTTGTAGCCGCGTACGCTGTACATACCGCCAATGTAGAACTGGCGTGCGGAAGGCAGATAGTTATTGAAGCTACGCTGTGCGTCCAGGCGCAGGCTCAAAAGCTGCCCATGCTGATACATTTTCTGGTACAGGCCGTTAAGCTGGTACAGGGAAAAATCCTTGTCCTTATCGGCAATATTGGTATGCGTACCGGCGTTAAAGCTGTGCTTTTGGTAAATAACAGAGCTTGCGCCGTAATTAGTTACGGAATATCCTGCCGTAACGCCTTTAATAGCATCATCGAGCCAATGTTGGCCGCTGAAATCAGTCTTAGAATTTTGCTGACCGTAATCAAGTGTTGCCTCAGTACGGATCTTTTCCGTCGCTACCAACAGTTGGCTCAGACCAACGTTCATCGCGTAAGCATGACCACGTACATTCAAAGGCTCCAGTATTCCGTCAGTAATGTGAACACTGTTAGTGCTATACTGTATGTTCAGCTTAGTACCGCTATGTCCTAAGGGCCTGCTGTAGCCAAGGCCGAAGGATTTGGTGCCATCGCTCAGCATCGTGTTCAGCGTCAGCGCGTCACGCACACCTGTCAGGCTTCTGTCCGTAAAGAACAGGCCGCCACGGTATTCGCCGCTCGTATCACTGCCTGCGTTGTCACTGTAAACAGTCCAGGTAATGTTTTGCGGTTCATAAGCGCTGATGACGTAATCCGTAGTTCCCGGCTCGCTGCCAGCCTGCAGAGAAATGCGCAGCTGCACGTCATTGGCAGCGTTAAAGCGCAGTAAATCGTCATTCAGCTTGTTGATGTTGGCAACCTCGCCCTGCTTCAGGCTCATACGCTTGCTGATGTATTTGCTTTTGGTATACTTGTTGCCCTGCACCTCAACAGCATTCGTTTTGCCTTCGATAAGCTCAATTTTTACCGTACCGTTTTTGATCGTCTGTGCCGGCAAAATTGCACGACAGGTAAAGTAACCATTATCAAGATACAGCTTGTTGATTTTATTCACCAGCTCGTACAAATCCTTGACGCCAACCTCTTTACCGATATATTCGTCCGTCAGCTTCTGCAGCTCTGCCTGCTCCAGTACAGTGGATTCATCAAGCTCCAGCTTTTCCAGCTTAAAGGTCACTGCAGCCTGCTGCTCTGCATCAGGCTTTTGGCTCCCCTGCTCTACCTTGCTGCTAGCCTTGGCCTTGTCCTCAGCAATCTGTCTGGCAACACGCTGGCGCTCCATATACTCTATAGTTCTGTTGGCTGCCACACCGGCGTTATTCAAGCCGCTTTTATTGAATTCTGCTTCCTGCGAAGGTGTAGGCGCTGCGAAAGCAGCGGCACTGCATCCCAGCAAAAGCGTAACCAGTAGCAAGCTTGTTTTATTAGTAATCATCGACAACACCCCTTTGATATACAAAATTTTGCTGCATCCGGCAGGCTAATTGGCCTGCCAGATGAGCTGCATTATTCTTTTATATTCCTTTTCCAGATGCTTGATGATTACATCCAGCACGGTATAAATCATGTCGCCCTCTAGCCTGCCATTTTGGCAGAGCAGGCAACTGTCTAGGAAGAGTGAACCGTCATCAGTAAGATAATATTTAAAAACCTTATATTGACGGTTCACCTTGTTGATTTCCCTCAAAATAGCCACTTCGTTGCTCTCGTTGACAGCATTTGCTGCCAGCTGCACGCGAAGCATACCATAAATACTGCTGTCCAGGATGACCAGCGTCGGCAGACGCTGGCCTTCAACAACAATGTGAGAACGGAAGACCACTGTGTTCAGCTTATCCTCGCTAATCTGTTCAATAGCAAAGCAGGTAATCTTGTTATTATCCAGATATTTGATAAAAGCCTCTGCCTTTTTGTTCATCAGCGTTTCCTCCTATGCTTCTACAGTGATTTTTTCGGGTTCACTCTTGCTATTGTCTTCATCCAGGTCATACAGGTCATAGCGGAAGTATTGTACTACGCCAGGTGCATAGTTAATATCATATTCCTCCGCTTTGTTCTCATTGAGCTGATACAGCATATAGTCTACAGCGCTATAGTGTTGGTTATAAACATAATAGTAATTACGCAGGTAAAGCAGTATGCCGTTGCTGTACTGAATGTTCGGCTGTTCTGCGAAGTGCAGGTACATCCATTTATACGGTTTTATACCCTCCTGCTGCCATTCAGCTAAATTGTTAGCAGGGTTATTCACTGCAATGTTGTTCCAATAAATGCTGTCGCTATCGTCACGTTGCGGCGGTGCACCCCATACAGCAGTCTTCATATGCTTATTGCTGAAATGAGCAACATTATTGACTACCAGCTTATCGATATTGAATATGCCCTCGCTTACGTTAATAGAGCCGTTATTCAGCCACAGATGATCAAAGCGGACACCCTTATTAGTAATTATCTCACCAATATTTAGGTTGTCAATAGGCTTATTGGGCTGTGCGCTATCTGGAACTATAGTCAGAAGGCCGTCAGCGTCCAGACGCTGCTGAATCTTATCGATATTGATGTCGCTGCTCTGTGCAATAAGCTTAGTGCCGGCAATAATTTTGCTAACCTTCATCTGCTTGCCTTCCGTATGCAGGCGCAAAGCTACCAGATCGCCGTTAATTTTTGCCAGTGTGAGATTGCCGTTGTCAACGTCGATAAACGCATTGTTTGTAGTGTAAATCTCATGCAGATCAACATCTCCGGCACCCTTGATGTGCAGTGCGAAGTTACCGCTGTTAATATCACCCTTGTCGCCAAGAGCGGTAAATTTGTTATCGTCATCAGTTACATTACCGTTCTGCAATACGTCGATATTGATGTTGCCATGCTCGGCAGTTACGTCGCCGCCGAAGATGATATCGCCCTGAGCAGCATCTGTCTGCAGGTTGATATTGCCAGTTGTACTGTTGATAATACCGCCGGTAGTAATGCTGCCTTTAGCATTGTATTCAACATTCTTCTGTGCAGTAACTTGACCGTTGGTCGTAATGCTGCCGCCTGCGTTCAAATCTACGTTAGCATTAGTAGAAGTGAGGCTACCGTTGGCAGTGATATTATTCGCTGCATCGATATCTACTACCTGACCAGCAGTTACGTTCTGGGTATTTACGCTGCCACCTTTAGAGTTGAGCACTGCATTACCGTTTGTTGCAGTAACATCGCCTTTGGTGTTGATATTACCATTAGCGTTTGCAATTACGTTGTTAAGTGCATTTACTATGCTATTAGTTGTAATGCTTCCGCCTGTGTTCAATTCTACGTTTGCATTGGTGGAAGTAACATCATTATTAGCATTGATATCACCTTTAGCGTTAGCAGTTACATTATTGCGAGCCTTGGTCTTACCGTTGGTCGTGATATTGCCGCCTGCATCCAGAGTAATGTCACCATTGTTAGAAGTGAGATTTCCATCTGCTGTAATATCATACGCTGCATCGATATCTACTGCCTGATCAGCAGTTACGTTCTGCATTGTTACGCTGCCACTCTTAGAGTTAAGAACTGCCTTGCCAGTTTCTGCAGTAACGTCGCCTTTGGTTGCAATATTACCGTTAGCATTTGCAGTTACGTTGTTAAGCGCATTTACTATTCTATTAGTTGTAATGCTTCCGCCTGCATCCAGAGTAATGTCACCATTGTTAGAGGTGAGATTTCCATCTGCTGTAATATCATACGCTGCATCGATATCTACTTCGCTGTTGCCAGCTACGTTCTGCATCGTTATGCTGCCACTCTTAGAGTTAAGAGCTGCCTTGCCGTTTTGTGCAGTAACGTCTCCGTTGGTTGCAATATTCCCGTTTGCATTTGCAATTACGTTGTTAAGCGCATTTACTATGCTATTCGTTGTAATGCTTCCGCCTGCATCCAGAGTAATGTCACTATTGTTAGAGATGAGATTTCCGTCTGCTGTAATATCATACGCTGCATTGATATCTACTGCATTCTTGGCAGTTACATTACCGATGGTTACAACAGAACCCTTCTTAGAATTAATGCTTATATTATCAGATGCATTCAAATCAGCGCCACTAGCCGTAGTAATATCACCATCTGCCTTAACAGTAATATTACCGTTATGCGCATCATTGTACTTAGAAGTATTGATGGCTGAGTTAATGGTTATCTTGCCGGTATTTTCCTGGTAGTTCTCTATCAGCACATCACCCTTGATATTAGAATCAGCAACAGTAACCAACAGATTATCCATCGTACCGTTAAACCTGGTTACGCCATCTACTACCAGTATACTGCCTGCATCCTTACCTTTAATGCTCAGATTCTTCACATTGTTCTGCTGGCTGAGCAGTTGCTGCATCTTGCCAGATTCAACAATAAGATTATCTACAGTAATACCCGTAGCTGCTGCATCCTGCATCACGGTACCAGCAGCATCCAATTTCAGGTTGTTATTTGCACCATTAACCGTAATGCCACTGCTACCAAGAGAAATATTGGCATTAGTAGAAGCAATTACGCTATCAGCGCCAAATACCAGCGTGCTGCTGTTAAGGTTTACGTTGTTGTCTGCAGTAATGTTGCCTGCACCATCAGCAGTAATGCTACCGGTTGTTACGTTCACATCATTACCTGCGTTAATATTGCTTGCGCCACCTGCTTTAACAGTACCCGCGTTCAGGTTAACGTCTCCGCCTGCAGTGATGTTGCCTGCTCCGCTAGATGTAATGCTACCGGTTGTTACGTTCACATCTTTACCTGCAGTGATATTGCTTGCGCCGCCTGCGGTAACAGTACCTGCGTTCAGGTTAACGTTTTTACCATTAACATTTACATCGCCACCTGCATTGATGCTGCCGCTAGTTTCACCGTTATCGAAGTTAACATTGCCCTTTAGATTGAGCTTAGCATTTCCTTTAGCAGTAATGCTGTCAACTACCAGGCCTGCATCCTTCGTGCCTGCACCCTGCAGGTAAACAGAACCATTTTCTGCCTTAGCGTTAATCACAGCGCCATTTTCCAGAATGCGGATACCGTCATCAGCTTTGCCGATATCGCCGTTGGCTGCCTGCAGGTTAATGCTGTTGGCGTTCAGATAACCGGTATTCTTGCCTGCTTCCGTAGTCATCTGCATACCGTTATCTGCCTTGAGCACCAGCGTACCTGTTGCCGCATCCTGAATTGTCAGCACCTGCGCCGGCTTGCCGCCTGCAGCCGTCTGATGCAGATATACGCCATGGCCTGTATCAGTATTAGCTTCCAGATTGCCGCTGATATTAGTCTTGATAAAGGCATCCTTGCTGCCTACATCACCATTGCAGCCCTGGATAATAAGGTTATCGGCAACAATGCTGCCGTCGTTCATGCGAATACCCTTATCACTGAGCAGCTTAACGTCCTGCGTCGTGTTAATCGTACCGGAAATATCCAGCATAGTATCCTTAACGCCTGCCAGATAAACATTACCGGTATTGTCAGTATTACTGGTGTTGGCCTTAAGATTCAGCTTGCCGCCATCTGCCAGCTGTACCGTAATCTGACGTTGCTGACGAACTTCAATTCTGTTATCAGCATCATTCCAGGTAAGGTCACCGGCCTTAGCCTGTGCCAAAAGCTTAAGATTATCCAGCTTGCCCATCTCGCTGTAGGCAATGTTAGTTGCTTCGCCGTCGATACCGATGTTTTTGCCTGCGCTCAGGCTGATGTTCTTGCCCTGAACGTTGGCCTTATCTACTGTAAGTACCTGGCCGGGGGCTGCATTCAGCACGCTGTCCTGAATAGCATACAGCAGCTCATTTTTGCTCCAGCCATAGGCAGTGCTGTTATCAACCTCTGCGTAGTTGATAATCCACTGCAGCTCAGCATCGCTATAGCCTTTGTCAGCAAATACACTGTCTTTTCTTAAGGCCTCCATATAAGCATTGCGAGCATTAGTAAGTGCTTGTTTCTGTGCATCCTTATCTGTAAGCTTCGCTGCTTCCGCACTAGCATCAATGTAAGCCTTCTTCGCTTGGTTGAGAGTTTCGCTGCCGGCAAGCTTATCATTATAAGCTTTAGCTGCTGCTTTATAATTGTCAACCTTAGCTGCATCCAAACGTTGTGCCTGTTTTTCCAGTGCCTGCACACGCTCGCTCTTGGCTGCCGCTGCAGATGCTGCGCTTTCTTCTGCCTTGTCATTACTGTTAATCAGTCCCAGCTCCTGCCACTTTTGCAGCTTGCTTTCGCTGTCGGACAGGGTGCTGTCGCCTACTGCGTCGATAAAGCTGCCGCTGGTTGTAAGGCTTACATCACCAGTCTGGCTGGCAATATGACCGATGCGCATATCACCGTTGCTGTTGGTCAGCGTAATATCGCCATACGCGTTGGCATTTACGCTTGCAGACATGGTATCACTGCTGGTCAGCGTCTGACTGGGAGCAATCGCTGCGTTAATCGCACCAAGAGTGGTGAAATCAATGCGGTTTCCGTTCAATACAGTATCACTAGCCGTAGTAATGTCGCCTGCTGCGTTAATTACCAGGTTACCGCTCAACGCGCCCTTATTGCCGCCGACAAATTGCAGCTTGCCGCGGTCGGAATTAATGCTTACGTCACCAGTTGTTGCTTCAATATTCAGCTTCGCCATATTGCCCAACGCACTGTGATTGATGCTGATACCTTTGGCTGCTTTAGCAGTCAGGTCATCCGCGTCAACGCGTGCACTGCCAACAGAGCTGATAGCACCACCGATGCTGTTTAAGGTAACCTTGCCGATTGCACTGCCGTCAGCCTTAGTCGCATTGCTGATGTTGCCTGCAAGATACATATCCTTGGCACTGGTAACGCTGATGTCACCGCTGCCGCCGGTCATGAAGCCAACGTTAATCGGCTTATCACCCTTAATCGTATAGGTACTGCTGGTGGAATGCATCTGGGTTTCGGTCCAGGTGTAGGTGCAATTGCCATAGCCAAAGATTTTACCTGCTGTACCGGAAAATTTCTTGTTTTCGACAACAGGCGTGTAAGTCGATTCATCAGGATTATTATAGTCCTTAGTCGTTACACCATATTCCTTGGCGTTATTGTTAACCTTAATAACAGTACCCTGTCCCAGCGGATCGGTGCCAGTAATACTGGAGGAAGAAACCTCTGTCTTACCGTTCTTAACTTCCTCGTTCTCGACAAAGTCCTTAGTAGTACCGTATTTTATCAGGCCCCAGAAAACGAAGTCCTTCTCATACTGCCACTTGATAATCTTCTTATCACCGGAGGTGCCACCTGTCCAGTTAATCGTCATACCGTCAGCCGGTTTATAAGTGGTAGCAGAACCATTAACCTGCGTTGTGCTGGTAGAGGTTGCGTTACCCTTATTATTGAGCTGCGTTGTTTTAACGGACATCTTCTGGCCATCAGTGGTGTACTCAGTCAAGGTATTCTTTTGCGTATCCTTAATGCTGATAAGGCCGGTGATATCCTTATTAGTGATTTTGTTCACCCGCAAATCGCGGTCTGCGTTCTTAGTATCAATCGCAATGTTGGCAGTACCGTCCATCACAAGCAGCTTGCCGCTGCCAGTGCTCGACAGAGCGCCGGTAATATAAATCTTACCGCCGTTAGGCTCAATTGCTTCCGTCAGCAGCTCCTTAGTAGCGGGGTTGTAGTAAACCTTAACAGTATAGTCATAAGCGCCGGTTTTTGAGTTATAAACTGCGCCGGCCTTTGTGCTTACGCAATACTTATCGTTAGACATAACATATTGATCGGTAAGTGCAGTCCGGTTACGCGCATAGTCGCTATCCAGATTGCCGATTTTGTTGTTGGCTGCATTATCAAGTGTAACCTTGAAATTCTTGTAGCCACTCTGCACCAGCCCATCCAGGTTAACATTCAGGCCGCTGACATAAACGTTGTTGCCTGCAACGATACCGCTGGATTTGTTGACGCTGTAATTCTTAATCTCGTTAACCTCTGCTTCAGTAAGTCCAAGGTCGTCCTTATGATCAACCAAAGCTTTCTTATAAGCATCGTAGCTGTCGATATTGCTCAGCCAGTCAATCGTAGTCTTGCCATTAACAGCCTGATTGGAAACATAGCTTTGAATCTTTTTAGCAATAGCATCGCTGAACTGGTACTTGGTTACCGGGTCACCGCCGATAAGCAGCAGGCCCTTGCTGTTCTGCGTTACCGAACCTTTGTCAGCCTTCAGCTCAATGTTGCGCGCGCTGATATTGGCATTGCCGTCTACGTTGATATTGTAATTGCTGTTTTGGATTAAAACGTCACCGGTGCTGTTCTGCACAGTACCAAAGATACCGATATCAGCCTTAGTCAAACCGTTGGTAGATGTGCCAGTACTCTTGACAGTAATCTTCGGATCAGCGTTAGTACCTGCAGCAGTATTCATTGTACCATTGAAGCCATCAACCTTGCTCACCTCAGCATCGTTGTAGCGGATTACGCCGCCCTTATCCTTGATAGCCAGGTCGTTAATCTTCAGGTACAGGTCACTGCTGTTATTAATTGTCAGGTTCTTGGCACCCTGCGCCGTCAGACTGCCGCTACCCTGCAGCTTGTCAGCCTCGATGTTGATGTTGCCGCCGGAAACAACGATATCCTTGACATCAACTGCCGGCAAAGAAATTTTATCGAAAATGCTCTTGTAGGTTTTGCCACCCTCTACGCTGGTCTTGACAAAGCCATTTTCTTCCATCTGGGTGATGATGCGCTCTCTTTCACTGTTCAAAATGCTGTATTCGTCAGAAGTGGAAGCATATTGTCCCAGAAGGTCATTAATTTCCTGCAGACGGGCGTAAAGACCATTTTGCAGCTCAACCACATCTGCAGTAACATTCTGCTTGGTATCGAACCAATCCTGACCTGCGCCAGTTTCAACCTTGATGCCGCTGAAGTCTATGCTGCCTTCTTTACCGGAAATAACATTGCCGCTCGCGTCAAACTCAGGATTAGTAACCTTAGTGCTGCCGCTGATGGTAAGCTCCAGATTATTATGGATGCCTGCGCGTACATTTTTACCGCTGGCAATATCCACATAGTTGGCAACCGTTTCGCCCGGAGTTACCTCGCCCAAAGCTGTGGAGGTAACGGAACCGCTGCCGCTGGTACCCTTATAGATGTTATATTCGCGGGCGGAGGTCGATACAGTGGTCATGCCCTTGCCAGCCTTGAAGTTGACGTGGCGTACACTGTCGATATCGCCGTTGATACTTACCTGATTTTCCTGCGTCATCGTGTTCTTGGCTTTCGGAGCAGTAGCCAGAGGAACTGCCGTCTTGTTATATGCATCCGCCAGCACGTTGTAGGTCAGCGAAGAGGTGATGCCGTCCAGGTTTGCACCTGCGTAAATATTTACGTCATTGGTGCTGAGTATCTTACCATTAGTAACGGTAATCTTATTGCTGCGGTTCAGAGTGTTATCTGTTTTGGCAGAAGCTGCACCCACAGCACCGCCCTGGGTATCTGCAGTAGTATCAAAGGTTGCAGTGGTTTCATCGGTTGCTGCGAGGGTGATATCCTGATCAGCCTTCGCCGTCGACAGATTACTGCCACTAACATTGATGCTGTTGTTATAGGTGATAACATTCTTGCTTGCTGCGATAGTAACAGGAACAACGCCGGCAGATTTAAGCGTATTACTGTAATTCATCTTGCCGTCGGTATAAGCAAGCGCCTCAATAGAGCCTGCGCTGCCGGTACCGCTCAAGGTTGCATTGTTGATGTTTACGCCAGCAGTGTATGTCAGATCATTGTCCATATCATTAACGTTGACACTACCGCCGCCATAACCGCTGCCCTTCAGGTCAACGTCATGGTTCAGTGTGTTGTTGGCAATGTAGGACTGCTTGCCACTGGTTGTAATATCGCCTGTTACGTTAATATTAGCGTTATGCGCAACCTTGTTTTTAATTTCTGTGCCGCTGGCACCGACAACAGCCGCCGTCAGGGAGTCCGCCAGAACATCCAGCTTATCCGCATTGTTGGCTGCAACGCTCAGGGAGCCTACACCCTGCCATTTGCCGCTCACATCAGCAGTAGTAGTGGTAGTAATCTCATTCTGCGACCTTGCGGCAACAGGGTTGAAGCCTACAATACCGCCGCCGTAGCCATTAGCATCATTGTTTACTGCACTGTAGCCAGAGCTGCTGATGTTTACAGCGCCCAGGCTGTTATATACATTCTCTTTAACGCCTGCAGCCTTTACGCTGGTCGTCAGTTTCGTCTTGGTATCAGACCAGTTGCTGCCGCTGGCAATATAACCGCCAACTGTTACACCCAGGGTATCTGCTGCAATAACCGAAGCATTATCAGCCTTGAGCTTCAAAGCGTTGACCTTATATTGCTCTTTGCCCACATCAACGCTGACAGTCATATCATTTTCTGCATAAGCAGTGTTGAAGCCTGCAGCGTATTGACCGGAAGCAGTAGCGCCGATTGTTTTAGCACTTACGTTATCTACAGTATATACGTTATTGTTCTCATCCTTGGCAGTCTGAGTAGTTACGTTTGCCGTAATCTCCACGTTATCAGCCGTAAAGCTGCTGCCGTCCGTAACCTTTGCTTCTACCGTACCGCTGATACTGCCACACCTGCTACCGCCAGCAGGCCGCCGGAATAAGCCTGTGCCTCTGCGCGTACTGCAGGCTTATTGGTTGCGTTCAGGCTTACGCTGTTGCCGAGGAAGCCGGAAGCACCGGTTACGTTAACCTTGCTGCTGCCTGCATCCGTAGCGAGTGCAACAATGCCCTGCGCCGCAGCAACGCCAACCATGCCGCCGTAGGTTTCGGCGGTGATGCTGTTGGCTTTGACAGAAGCAACATCAACCGTGCCGATATTATAATATCCATAACCGTACTCTTTACCGGCAATAAGCTTGCTGCCGCCGATAGTTACAGTATTATCACTATTATTCGCAGCATTAGTTACCAACACACCGCCAGCCATAGCGCCTGCAGTTGCGCCGATAGTACGTACTGCTGCACTGCTGGTATCCTCTGCCTTAACGGTCAGCGTACCTTTGGAGCTGTTATCGCCTGTAGCCTGAAGCGTACTGTTATTGATAGTAATAGCATTAGCACCATGCAGACTGTTCTGCGCGTAGGCAGCACTGCCTGCGAAAGCAGCGCCTGCTGCTACCTGATAAGCATCAATATTGGACGTGCCGTCCTGCGCACTGCCAAGCGTTACATTCTTGGCTATAAGCTTGCTGTTATTGTTGATGGTTACGCCAGTCTTGCGTTCTACATCCAGCACTGCAACAGAAGCGGCAATGCCATTGCCTGCGATACCTCCTGCCACCTGCGCCGAGGTCAGCTTGGCGTCAACAGTACGCTTAGCATTGACCTTCGTATCGCCTGTTGCCTGCAGCGTAGAATTGCTTACCTTCGCCTGCACGCCTTCAGCCGTGCCGCTGCCCTTGCTAGCATTAGTACCAGGTGCTGCATTCAGTTTTTGTCCATCATTACCGGTATATTTATCAAATGTCATGCCTGCAGCGTTAGAACTGCTCTTGCCGTCTTTATTAGTAACAGTGCCGACAGTTCCCTGGCCTTCAATTGCAGCATTTGCTTTATTGAGAATATCGTTTGTATTAAAGGTTGCCTTTTTATCACTATCCGTAGTTTCAGTATCGCCATACTGTTCTGCAGCTGCTGCGCCAATCGTGGTTACGCTGACGTTCGCACTGTAGCCATGTCCGCCGAGCGCAGCGTTTTCCACCACCTGCTTAACGTCCAGCTTTTCGGTTGCGGCCACATCGATAGTACCGGCAGTAATCTTGCTGCCGCTAATTTCGGTGATCACGCCTGTATCAATCGTATTCACGCCTACGCCGACGGCAACGCCTGCAGCGCCCACTGCATCAGCACCGTTGACAAAGCTTGTCTTCACAATGTTATCTGCCTTCGCTGCGAAGGTGCCTTGTTGTGCTTGCAGGTTGCTGTTATCCTTCACCAGCGTGGAAACAGTATTGTCCAGATTATTTACAGCAACGTTCAGGCTACCTGCAACCATGCTGGCAGCTACGCCAAAGACTGCCGTTGTCACGTCAGTCTTGTTGGCAGCGTTAACAGTGATATCACCTGTTTCAGCCGTTACTTTGCTGCCGCTCAGCTCAGCAACAGTCTTGCTGTCATCATCCACTACGCCGATGCCAGCGCCACCGGCAGCACTCACGAGCGCGCCGGAAGCTGCGGCAGCAGCGCTGCGCAACGTAATATCGTTAACGTGGTCAGCAGTAATTGCCAAACCATTATTCGTACCCTGGATATTCTTAACTGCAGCAGTAGTTTCTGCGTCCAGCTTAGCAACCGAAACAGTGCCCGCGCCGGCTCCGGCGCCATAAGCACCACCAGCTGCGGCAATACCATAGGAGTTGGTAGACATTTTCGCTTTATTCAATGCACTGGCGTCAATTTTATTGCCGTTGACAAGCTTCTTCGCACTGCCACCGTCAATCATTGCCGTAACATTTCTGCTGACAACACCTGTATCAGATGCCAGACCGAAGCCTGCACCACCATCAGCGCCACCGCCTACACCCAGCGAACCTACATGGCTTTCGCTCTTGGTAGCATCGTTTGCTGCTACATAAACGTCTGCCTTGCTGCGGTCGGTCAATGCTGCATTAATGCTGCTATCCGTTACCGTGGCATTGGTTGCGCCCAAAATACGGTTAACAGTAACCGTACCTGCTACGCCCACGCCAACGTCCGCACTGACTGCCACACCAGCGCTGACTGCTACATTCGTCAGGTTGTGCTCCGCATCAGCCGCAATGATAACGCCTTTGTGCTTTTTATCGCTGACTACATTATCATTATCCTTATTGCGTTCGTTGACAGCCACACCTGCATCATTGCCTGCTGCTGTCAGCTCTGCATTATTAACTACGCTTTCAGTAGTACCGCTGATTTCATTGTAGGCTACGCCCATGCCAACGCCGGCCTGACCGCCTGCCGCCACACCAAAGGCACCTGCAAAATTCTGCAGGGTATCCTTGCTCTTGGCAATTACGGCCAGCGTGCCGTCTGCATTAATCTTCGCGCTGTCAATCGTAGCCTTGGTATCATTCGCCAGCAGGTTAACGCCGATATTACCGGCAATACCTGCAGTTTTGGCAACACCGCCCGCTACGCCGACAGAAAGAATGCTGCTGTCGGATTTAGCTTCGGCTGTGAAGCCCTTAACCTTATATTCACCATTGGTAACAGTAGTATTGGTATCAGCATCGAGCTGGTTAACCGCAATACCTGCACCAATCGCAGCGTCCTTGGCACCTGCAGCAACAACGGCAACGGTAGTAATCTTACCCTTGCTGTCAGCAGCAGCCTGCACAGTCGCTGCATTAGTCTTATCCTTATTGATATTGGTATTAACAAGCTCTGTATCGGTATCCTTCTTGATCATAGCAGCAGAGCCTGCGCCACTGAAGGCCACATTACCGGTAGTAATGGAGGTGCCTACGGAAATAGTCGTCAGCGTAGATTCATCTACGGCATTGACGCTAATCTTGCCATCGTCAGTAGTGGTAATATCAGCATTATTGATAGCAGCCTTGTTCGTTTGCTTTTTCTCGCCGGCGCTGCCGGTGATATTGCCGATTTCGTTGTAGGCTACGCTGCCGCCAGCCGCAAATTTGGCATTGCTGCCTGCGCTGACGCTTACAGCGCCCACTACTGCCAGCTGGTTGCTGTCATCCGAGGACTTCACTGCCACCTTACTCATATTATTGAGCTTCGTACGTCCACCATCAGTTTTCGCATTTTCGCCGTCATATTTGTCAATAACAGCTTCTACATCATTACGACCGCGGTTAACAACAACCACGCCATTCAAAGCATTGGCCGTACCTGCGGTAACTGCTGCGCCGACGCTGTAAACATTGCCCTTGTTGGCTGCATCTACTGTCAGAGCGCTGCCAGCATCGCCCACGCCGCTGATTTCGCTGCCCTTGACATACGCACCGGTGGTATTGTTCAGGGAATTGTAGGCAACTGCCAAGCCTGCGCCCACCTTAGAGTTGGAACCGGCAGTAACGCCAATCTGTCCTGCAACATTCACTGCCAAAGCGCCGCTTTCGGCCTTTACATCAGTTTTAGGCGTAACAAGCTTGCTGTTTTCAACAGTTGCCGTAATATCGTTATTCAGCGACTGCCAGTTAGCACTGCCGCCTACGCCGAAGCTGCCTGCAGTTCCGGCAACACCGGCCGCAAAGCCTGCCAGTACAGTATGGCTTGCCGCATTAACGTTCGTGCCGACCAAAGCATCACCGCTGCCTTTGCCGGTAGTGGTAATATTGCTGTCCTTAATCTTAGCATTATAATCATTGTCAATATCGCTGACAGTTACAGATGCAGCTGCGCTGCCGCCGTCTTTACCGGTGGTAACGCCTACGCTTACCGCGCCTGTAACAATCACATTGCCGCCGCGGGTAATATCAACATTGGTAGGCTTATCGCTGTCGCCGCTTTCATCTGCTGCCTGCTTCACCTGCTCCAGATATGCAGAGCCGTCAGCATCGAGGCCGCGTTTCTTGAGATATGCAGCCTGCGTGTTGGCAGATTCCGCTGTATCATAGGCTGCAACATTCAGGCTTTCGCCGGTCAGTGTTACGCCCTCAACCGTTGCGTTGGCATAGTTATCCAATTTATTGTAGGCGGAATTGCCGGAGAAAGCATAGGAGGTCTTGGCACCGCCTGCAACGCTCACGTTGGCAGCTACGCCAACCTGCGTCATATTGGTAGTCGCTTTGACATCAGCAGTAGTAATCTTGTCATAGGTGCCACCTAAAATGGCCGCCTGCACGTCATTCTTCAGCGAACCGTAGGCCACGGTCGCACCGCCGACAAAGGCGTTATCGCCACCAATAGAAAGGCTGGTGTTCACGCCGCCGGTTATCTGAATATCGTTATCAAAAGCTGTATTGGTAATGGAGGTTGCACGCTTATCCTCACCGCTTACATTTTCATTATTAACCTTATTATTCTGCAGCAATGCATAAGCAGTATTATCTGCAATATTTACCGACGCATTGACGGTAGCAGCAATATTAGTGCCGCCATTGCCGCCGGAATTCTTCGCCAGCGCCAGTCCCAGGCCTGCAGCTGCCAGCGAGCCGGATTTTTGCGCATTGTTGATAATCGCAGCAGCGTTTTCAATTTCACTGTTGCTGATTACCGCCAAGGTCTGCGAATCAATATCATTTACAGCAGCAGTACCGCCAAAGGCTGCATTATGGCTGTTCGCGTTATTGTCCTTAGTCAGATTCTTCCAGGAGATGCCTGCAGCACCACCGGCAGCCACCATCATAGCAGTGTCTTTGGCAGTTACAGTGATAGTTTTATCCTCAGCAGTATCCTTGGCAATATTAATCTTAACATTGTCTACAAGCGCACCGGTATCGCCATCCAGCAAATTAATTGCTGCGCTGCCTGCACCGGCAATAGTTACAGAGGACTGCTGCCCGGACGGAGTAGCGTTAGGCTTTTGGTCAGTAGGCAATACCTTCTGCGCTTCGGTCTGACGGTCCATCAGGCCGTTAATCTTGCCTGCTACCTTATGGTCAAGTGCATGGAGCTTATTTGTAAGAGCATTAGTCTTGTTGCTTACGAAATTACCCAGCTTGTCAAAAATACCAGCTTCACCACTGTCATCGCCAGTAGATACGCCGCCGGCAACAGCTACGTTGATAATTTTGCCGCCGGTTTCAGCATTAACCTTAAACGAGCCTGCATTGATAGAGCCTTTAGTATCAGCGGCCGTCTTGGAGCCGAAGAAATCTGCCTGCTCTGTATATGTCTTATCGCCGTCCGTACCCTGACGCAGACCGGAAGCATTCTGCACCAGCTGCTGCAGAGTTGCACGTTTTTCGGCAGCAGTATTCGCCAGCTTTTCGGCTTCCTTGCTGCGGTCTGCGTTCGCGTCCTCGCCAAGTGTAGCACTGGTATCACCGCTATCGCTGCCGCTTTCTCCCTGCTCAGTCGTTGCCTGCGAAGGAGCTGCATAGCCATTGTCACCAATCGCTGCATATGTATAGCGGTCAAAATTGGTAATCGTTGCCGCAACGCCAATGCCTGCAGTTTCGCCCATAGCCACAGCACCGGCTGAGCTATAAACATTGGTATCATTCTTAGCATTGAGGTTGACTGCGCCTGTGCCTGCGTTAATAACAGCTTCGTCATCTACGGAAACAAGGCTGTTGCTTGCACCCTCAAGGTATCCCACCATGCCGCTGACGCCCTTATCCGCGCCTTTACCTGCAGCAAGCGACAGCTGAATATGGTCAATTTTATTTTCTGTGCCTATATCTATAGAGCCTGCAGTCAGCTTAGCTCCCTGTGCTACCGCAACAAGGCTGTTTGCATCAGCCAGTCCCACGGCAAAGGTTCCGCCTACTGCGTTTTCACCACCGCCATTAAGGCCAAGCTTACCTGCCAGCGATACATCAAACTGCTTGGACGCAGCTTTCATTGCCAGCTTGTTAGCAGCAGTAATCTTAGCATTCTTGCCGATTAGTACGCGCGCATTGTTGCCCAGGTCGGTAGCTACTGCACTGCCTGCCAGTGCAATTGTAGCAGGCTTTTCATTTTCTCCAGGGCCGCTCTTGCCGCCGTTAGCACTACCTGCCGAAAAGTTAAGATAGCTGTTGGGATTAGCAAAGGCTGCTGCCGCACTCACTACGTTAATCGGACCTACAGCAATATCCGTTGCTTCATTGCCCAGTGCGCCGGTCAAAGCACTGCAAGCATCAGTGAAATCTTTATACTTTTGCCCACCGAACAGGTCCATAAAATCTACCTGTTCTCCACCATTAGAAGAGGAGCAGTTATCCTTGGCATATGTAAAGAAAGCATCAGCTGCTTTTTCAAGAGCATCTGCTTTAGCCTTAATCTCATCATGGTTAGCGCCTGTATAGGCAGCCTTAACCTTGGCACAGGCATCCTTAACCTCCTGCACCATGCGGTTGATACGATTATATTCAAAGCTGCTGTTGGCCGCAATATTCACCTTGCCACCGGTAAGAGTAACGTCGGTAGCAGGCGCTGAGCCTTTTGCTTCCTCACCGCCGGCTACAGTTACAGTTGCAGTATTATCCAGCTTGCTGTAGAGCACGGACGCATTGACAAGTGCTTTGTTGCTTGTATCCTTGTCATAGTTATTGCTCTTGCCGGTAATTTGCATCTGGGTATCTTCAATACGACTTTTAGCAGTGATATTAAGATCATTTTTTGCAGTGAGCGCAACACCCTGTCCGATTTTTACATCAGCAGTATTGCTTTCCACCGCAACGCCCACGCTGACGCCGGTGCTCATGAAATCTGCCAGCTTATCCCACGGCTTAGGCTGCGTCGGTGCAGAAGGTATAGACGGCGCGTTAAGCTTATCCTTCAGCTTTTGCGGCGTGTACTTGGCGTTGGCCAGCCATTTTTTAATACCGCCCAATAATTGATCCTTAGCGCCGTTTTCGCCAATAAGCGAATCTAAGGACTGAGAGCCTTTGATATTGGTAACAATCTTCTTCATAAATGCCGAAGAACCCATAGCGTTGTTGGCAATGACAGTATTATCCGTCAAAACATTTTCCGCATTAACAGACAGGCTTCCATCCTTGCTGCTTACATTGCCATTGATGTTGACATTTGCCTTGCTATCATAATCAGTTACGTTGATAGCGGTAGCGACTACAGCCTTTTCACCCGTGCTTACCTCTGCTTTGGTAATCACACTGTTTACAGACTTCGCTTCAATGTTGACGTCCTTCTGCAGCTCGGTCATCTTCGCAGTCTTGCCAATGGTAACACTGCTCTTGTTGTCACCCGTAGTAATATTCAACGCTACATCACCCAAATTGGGGTTTTCAGAAACATCCATAGTGGTAGCCTTAGCTTCGCTGTTCACCTTGCTGTCGGCCAAGGCAGTAACGGACGTGCCGCCCGTGGATTTAAGGGTGCCGTCAATATTTACTGCTGCCTCATTATGTGTTTGGCTGTAGGTTACGGCAGCCGCCGGGATGATGTTGGTGCCTGCCACGTTCATAACCTTCAGCAAAGCAGTGCTGGCGCCAGCGCCGGCTTCCACGCTGCTGTTCGCCTTGATATTCAGCGCAGGCTTAACAACCTTGCCCTCGCTGACAGTATCACTGCCAGTGGCGTTAATCTCAGCACTTTGGCCTACGTTGACCTCAGCCTTGCTGTTCAAAACTGCATAGGAAGCATCAAGGTTAGCTGTGAGTGCGCCCACAATATTAGAAGTAACGTTGCTGGCGTTCAGCACGCTGCTTTCCGCGCTCACATAACGGTTAACTGCATCGGCAGTAATATCAACCTGCGTTGCTTCAACAGTGCCATCAACATTGACTGTGGCATTAGTAGTAACGATCTGCCCATAAAGATGGGAATTGGTAGTAGTGGAGGGAGTATAATTTTCTTTATATTGGTCGGATTTTTCAACTACAACATTGTTCAACGCCTGCGCGCTTAGCTTGGCATTGCCTGTAGCCTTTACTTCTGCGCCATTGGCAACGCTAAGCTCGGCTTCCACCTTAGCGCCTGCAATCTTGCTGAAGTCATCAAGCATTTTGTAGTTATCATTATAATTGTTAGAGGCTGCGAGGACGATATCACCGCTGCCCGTTTTTTTCGCAGTAAGTGCAGTACCAGACAGACCGGATTTAACTTTATTAGTATTAACAATATCCTTAAAATTAACAACTCCAGTACTAATAGACGCACCCGTTGCCGTTGCGCCTGCAGCTACATCACCTATAGTATTTTCACTTACATTTTTGCCTACGCCAATCTTGGCAGCACGCAAATTAACCGCGTTAACAGCATTAACCTTGCCTAATACGCTGATGGTGCCGCTGGCATTGATGGGAATCTTGGCAAAGCCTTCATCCTTGATTATGGTATTAAACTTATCCTCGGTATCAAGTTTCTTATAATCATCAAAAGCAGTCTTAGTCGGCGTAGCAACGTAAAGCGCACCGGCATTAATTACACCGGTTTTGCCCACTGCCATACCGTCGGAGCTGAAGAAGAAAAGGTTACCGCCAATCTTTTTGTTCTGAATCGCATTGACTGTACCGTTGATATCAATACGTGAATCAACAAAGTTGACCAGATTACCAACCTTGCCGTCTTTATTCTCACCAAAATACATATTGGCAATATTATTAGCGTCCAGCTGGAACACAGCAAACTTGTTAATTGCTACGTCTCCGACTACTTTGCCGGCAAATACGTCAGCAACACCATTATTAAAGCTGACACCGGGACCATTATCAGTTCTGGTAATCGTGCTCGCCAATGCAGCTACAGGCTGCATTACAAAGCCAATGGCCGTAACAGCGCTGACAATTTTCTGTGCAGCGGAATCTTTCGCAATAGCGCTCAAGCTGAGCCTTTCTGCGCTACGCAAGAACTTACGATTGACCTTCATCTTAGTTTCCCTCCTTATTAATGCCTATCCGATATGCATAAAAAAGCAATAATCTTCTAAATTAATCTTAGAGCATCCTCTGCAAAACAGCAATTAACTAAAGGTTATGACCACCTGCTCGCAGTAAGATATATTCTATTAATTTAATGGAACAAAACATATAGTTAAGCATAAGGTTATACTTAACCTTATACTTTAATTATAAAACCATCTTGCCTTAACGTCAATAATTTAATAAGTTTTTTTATCATATGAGTGATTAGGCCGTTAATCGGCTAATCAAATCATCTAAAGCTCAATGATAAATTGATTTTAAGATAATTTATTGTCTCATCATGCATCCTGTGCTATAATTAGAACAAAAAATCAGCGAATGCTGAAAATGGAGGAAAAAATGACTGACTGGAACAAGTGGCTTAAAAAGAGAGAGCTTTGTGCGGATAATATTCTCTATGTCTATCGACGTGACCGCAAAACCATCATCCGTCGGGAGGATGGCGAGGAATTTGCGCTGTTCGCTCCCGTATATACACTTCTAGCGCTCTTCCCGGAGGATGCCTTTCTGAGCATCAACAAGGGAATTGCTGTGAACAAAGCACGAATCGTAGATATCAGCAGCGAAGGCGTCTATACCATATCTGACGGGCAAACCTTTCAGGGACGCAAACGCAACCTCAGCGCCCACCGCCAGCTGCGCAAGCAAATGGGCATCAATGCTCTGCCGGACGCACAGCCGCAAGCAGCACCCATGAGCTTTCTGGAAAAATGCACCCTGCTTGATGACATGCCTCTGGCATATTGCATCATCGAGCTTGTTTTTGATGCCAATGGCCATGGTGTAGACTTTGTTTTCCGTTACTGCAATAAGGAAATGGCACATATTGAGGGAGTTCCCGTAGAAAAAATGTTAAACCGTTCTTTCTATGAGGTTTTTCGCAACGGTGACAAAAAATGGCTGGTAACCTATGCTGATGTGGCCCTCAACGGAACAAAACATCTTATCCACGATTACAGTCCGGAGATAGGCCAACAGCTCAACATTTACTGCTATCAGCCGGAGCAGGGTTTTTGTGCCTGTATCCTGCAGGTTGCTGATAATATTGATCATGAATAACAAAGGAAGTAAGCAATAATGAACGGACAGGAATATTTACAGCAATTAGAGCAGCGTCTTGCTCACTATTACGATAAGAAGCCTTTGCCTAAGGCTCCGGCGTTCGTCCTGGCGGCAGAGCTGAACGCTGCGGACGAAGGCTATTTCATTATACCTAATTTAAAGACCTACAGTGTGCAGCACAACGAATATCTTTATGCGGCACGCTTCGACAAGCAGCTCACTGCAGAAATGGCTGCGCCCTATCTGCAGTTCACCAAAGACGCTATGGCGGCGCTCAAAACCACTACCGAGCACATGAGCAGCATCTATGCCCTCGTGCTCATCTGTGAGCAAGGCGTTGAGGAAAAATCCCTGGCTGACCTGCAGAAGCTCAGGCAGCACAAGGACTACTGCTTCACCCTGAAGGGCTGGTCTGACCTGGCTTTATATATTGTAGACATCCCGGCGCAGAGGCTTTATTGCAACAAAGCAGGCGCTAAGGAAAAGGCGCTCTTTGAGTTTGCCAAAGCTTAATGCTTGTCGCTTCACACTAGACAAGTTATTCCTCCAAGGAAAAAATAAATCGTATACAGCTGTTAAGTATTTGCACATTCTGTACAAATCTTAACAGCTTTTTCTTTTTTTTAAGTTAATAAATAATTCTGTGACAATTCATTGACATTAGAAGCAAATGTGTTATACTATTTCTATGTTGCACACGAGATATAGAGTGCACTAGTAGTTATTATTTTCTAAATTGTTTATTTTGCAATGATGCAAAAGGGAAAGAAAGGATGTTATTTATGAGTGGTTTATTGTTGCTTGTAGGCTCAATGGTTATCTTCTTTGTTGCCTACGTAACCTATGGTTCTTGGTTGTGTAAAAAGTGGGGTGTTGACCCTACCCGTAAGACCCCGGCTGAGAGATTGTGCGATAACGTCGACTATATGCCGACCAAGCCCGCTGTATTGATGGGCCATCACTTCTCCTCCATCGCCGGTGCCGGTCCTATCGTTGGTCCTATCACCGCTGCTGTGTTCGGTTGGGTTCCTGTAATGCTGTGGATTTTAATCGGCAGTATCTTCTTCGGCGGCGTGCACGACTTTGGTGCTCTGTACTCCTCCATCCGTTTTGACGGCAAAACCATCGGCCAGATTATTGATGCAACTCTGGGCAAGAGCGGCAAGTTCCTCTTCTCCATTTTCGCATACGTAACTCTGCTGGTTGTTATCGCTGCTTTCGCTAACATCGTAGCCGCTACCTTCGTAGCAAGCCCGCAGGCTGCAACAGCTTCCCTGCTGTTCATCGTGCTGGCTGTTATCTTCGGCTTCTCCGTATATCGCTGCGGCCTGAGCCTCGGCGTCGGCACCGTTATCGGTGTTATCATGCTGGTTGTTGCAATCGCTATCGGCAACATGTATCCGCTGCACCTGAGCAAAAACGTATGGGTTTGCATCTTGATGGTTTACATCTTCGTTGCTTCCATCGCTCCTGTCTGGATTCTGCTGCAACCGCGTGACTATCTGAACTCCTTCCTGCTGTATGCCTGCATCGCATTCGCTCTGGTTGGTATCGCAATTTATCAGCCTTCCATGCAGCTGCCGGCATTCACCACCTTTGATCCTTCCGGCAAAGGCACCAACCCGATGTTCCCGATGCTGTTCGTAACCGTTGCCTGCGGTGCTATCAGTGGCTTCCACTCCCTGGTATCCTCCGGCACTACCTCCAAACAGCTCGATAGCGAAGGCAATGCTAAGCTCATCGGCTACGGCTCCATGCTGCTTGAAGGCGTTCTGGCTGTAGTTGCAGTTGTTGCTGTAGGCTATGTTGGCGGCGACAAGCTGACCGAGCTGCTGAAAAACGGTGGTCCTGTAAACGTATTCGCTGATGGCGTTGGTACCTTTATGACCAAGCTCGGCTTCTCCTTTGGCGTTGCTAAAGGCTTCGTTGCTCTGACCATCTCCGCTTTCGCTATGACTACTCTGGATACCGCAACCCGTCTGGGCCGCTTCATTTTCCAGGAGCTGTTCACTAAGGTTGATCCGAAAACCGGCGAAGCTCAAGGCAATGTTCTCACAAACCCGTTTGTTGCTACTCTGATTACCGTTGTACTGTCCGGTTATATGTCCCTTGGCTCCTACCTCACCATCTGGCCGATCTTCGGTGCTGCTAACCAGCTGTTGGCTGCCCTCTCCCTGTTGGCTGTCGGTGTATGGCTGAAGAGCGTTGGCCGTGATAACCTGATGGTTCTCATCCCGATGGCATTTATGTTCTGTGTAACTTTGGTTGCATTGGCACAAATCATCTTCGCTAACATGGCAGCTCATATCATTACCGCTGCATTAGGTTCTGTACTCTTCATCCTGGCAATTGCACTGTTCCTGGAATCAAGAAAGTATCTCTTCAGTGGTGCAAAATAACCAAATATGCTCTAAGCATTAAACACTGAACGTGTTCAATGGCTGTTACGAATTTCGTAATGAAGTACGTAACAGCCATTTTTTTGTTGATATTTTATACTATATATAGTATCATAAAGAAAGAAGGTATATTATGACATCCATCGAGAAAAAACTCCGCGCTCTGGCCAACGGCAAGGATTTGCCTTGGGACCAGACCAAAGCTCTTTTAGAAAGGTTAGGAGCTGAAGTTAAACCGCCTACTGGTGGTGGCAGTCATTTTAAAATTCGTTATTCAGACAGGCAATCTTTGAGCATCCCAGTCCATAATGGGAAAATCAAAAAAGTCTATGCTCGTATTATTGCAAATTTAATTGATGATATTCAGAAAGGAGAGTGATTTAACATGAAAAAAAATTTAAATTACTACTTATCTTTAAATTATGCTTCTGAAATCAGCGTTATTCCCGAAGATGAAGGCGGCGGCTATCTCGCCTGCATTCCCCTGCTCCCCGGTTGTATGACTGATGGTGAAACAGTCGAAGAAGCTTATACAAATCTGCAGGATGCTAAACGTGAATGGATTATTGATATGCTCGACCGAGGTTTACCCATCAATGAGCCTAATATGAAGCCCCGTTTTAGCGGCAGGTTCGTAGTACGTGTACCCAAAACGCTGCACCGCCTGCTGGCCGAAGAATCAGAACGTGAGGGCATCAGCCTGAACCAGTTCGTCAACAACTCACTGGCCTTTGTTGTTGGCCAAAAGCTTGCACACTAAAAAACAGCTCCCCGATACGACCGTATCGGGGAGCTTTGTTGTTATATTACGCACTCAGTTTTGAGGCCAGTTCACGCACCTCTGCTTCTGAAAGTTTAGAAAGACGGACTGTTCTTTCAATACTTTCACCTTCGCTCAAAAGATCTTTGGCCAATTCAACGTTACGTGCCTGTGCAGTCTTTTTAGCTGCCTCTTTTGCCACTGCTTCAGCCTTTTTTGCAGCATATTCTTCAATTACGTCAGTCATTTTTTCTTCGCCCTCCTTGCTGTATTTCAAAAATTCCATGCGCTCGGCAAATTCATGGTAATGCAGATTCTTTGGCTCTGTGCAATATAAGTCCTGCATGAGCTTGCCCAGCGCTGTATCATCTCGACGTTGGCTGTTAACATAGATAATGTGCGAACCATCTTCAAAGCATTTCGCATTTTCATCGATTCTGCGCCTGATATTATACAGTGCCAGATTATCGTGCAAGACATCGTTTTCTGTGATAAAAATTACGTAGGTATCCGGCAGTTCTTCGTAGAGCTTACCAGGCTGCAGGAAGTGTGTATCAAGGATACTGCTGTAAAATCTGGCGCGTCTTGCAGGTGCGCCTTCATCGCTTCTCTGCACCTCTACGTTAAAATAACGTCCTTTGCTATCCTGCGCTAAAATATCCAGTTGCGAAGAATGTCCGTAGATGTTTTGAATAAAGCTCTGTATTCTGACATTCTTCACTTTAATTTTATCATCTCCCAGGATAATGCGCAAGAAAACCTGCGTTGCTTCTTTGTTGTCGTCAAGCATGAAATTCATAAACCTGTTGTTCATCATACATAGGCTGCGGATGACATGCTTGATTTCACCGTCTTGACTTGATTCATTTGTCTGCATTACTTTAGCTCCCTTCTGAATAAAAAACGCCTTATGTACTACTCAATAATACATAAGGCGTTCGTGACGCTGCAGTGACCATGCTCCAGGCAGGTGTGCAAAATCTTACGGTCTTATATTAACAGATAATCGTGATAACGTCAAGAATTGTTAGAAAAATTTTAAATTACCAAAAACTCCAGCAAACCGTCAGGTAGCAGGCATTTTCTGCTTAAGGATATCGCTATTGTTGAGCTTCGGCTCATCCTTGCCGCAACCGATAGTTGCGGCTGCCAGCAGCGCCATTTAATTCACATTTACAAGAAAGCCAGTCTGCCGCAACTACAGTTACAACAGACTGGCTTCATTATATATATAATTTATCAAAAAACTTAGGATCTCTTCTTCAGTTCTTCAAACAGCATCGGATTCAGTACGCGGATATAGGTGCCCTTCATGCCTAGGGATTTGGTTTCAATCAGGCCGGCACTTTCAAATTTACGCAGTGCGTTTACGATAACGGAACGGGTAATACCTACGCGGTCAGCAATCTTCGAAGCAACCAGCAGGCCTTCGTTGCCATTCAGCTCGCCCATAATGTTTACAATAGCTTCCAGCTCGGAATAGGACAAGGTGGAGAAAGCAACCTGTACAGTAGCCTTCTTGCGGATTTCTTCGGAAACAACTGCTTCACGGTCATGCAGAATTTCTACACCCAAAACAGTAGCAGCATATTCAGCCAGCAGCAAATCATCATCATCGAATTCCGCATCATATTTAGCAACAATCAGGGTACCAAGGCGTTCGCCATTGCCGTAAATAGGTACAACAGTAGTCATCTTACCGTTAAAAATGCATTTTGTATCAGCAACAAAGGAGCAGTTCTGATTCTGATGAGGAATGTTGGCCAGCGTTTCCTTAACGCTCATAATAAAGCCCAGATAATCCTCAGGGAAACGCATATCGTCAAGAACCTGCTCACGCATAATATCGCATTCAAACTCGTGAATCAGCGCATAACCCTTTACGCCGCCTTTACGGCCGACAATATAGGTGTTTGCTTCAATAACGTCACGCAACAACTTTGCAATAGCGTTAAACTCAACCTTATCTCCTTTTTGTAAAAGCTTGTTAATCTTTCTGGTCTTTTCCAACAATTTCATGATTTGCCCTCCTAAAAAAAATTATGCTCTTGGATGATTCTTCTTGTAAACATTCGTCACATGTTCATTTGAAACGTGCGTGTAAATCTGCGTTGTTGACAAATTCGCATGTCCTAAAAGCTCCTGTACCGAACGCAAATCGGCACCATGCTCTAAAAGATGCGTTGCGAAGGAATGGCGTATAGTATGCGGGCTGACATTTTTATGGATAGCCAGCATATTTATATATTTCTCTAAAATACGCCTTACACTGCGGTCCGTGAGCCTACCACCACGGTTATTGACGAAAATGAAGTCATGCTCCTGCTGATATTGAAGCATCAGCTGCTGTCGTACATGGTAATATGTGCTTAACGCAGCACAGCAGGTGTGGCCTACCGGCACAACCCTTTCCTTATTACCCTTGCCGAGCAGAAGCACGAAGCGGTTGCTCAGGTCTACTCTTTCCAGAGTAAGCCCTACCAGCTCGGATACACGGCAGCCGGTAGCATAAAGCATCTCCAGCACCGCCTGATCACGAACACCCAATACCTTACTTTTATCGGGCATCGCCAACAGCTCGTTGATTTCAATTTCGTCTAAAAAAGCCGGCAGCTTTTTTTCCAACTTTGGCGTGCGCACCTTTGTCAGCGGACTATACTCAATAACCGCTTCACGCACAAGGTATTTAAAAAAGGAACGCAGTGCAGATATCCTGCGGGCAATCGTCCTACGCGCATACTGCTTTTCATTAAGCTCTGCGAGATAGCCACGCACATCCAAAGGACCTGTCTGCTGCCAGAAAAAATTCTGCTTGTTTCTGCGCAGCATAAACTCCGCAAAGGCAGCCAAATCCTTTTGATAGCTTTCAATCGTATGCTGAGAACAATTTTTTTCAACCTCCAGATAAGTTAAAAACCTTTCCGGATAGTTATTAACTGTAGTGTCCATAATCTAAAAATACCTTCATTTTATTTTATCACACAAAACCGTAAGAATCAAGCTAATATTGCTATTCTTTCTAATTTTCTAACAGCTTTGCAACGCTTGAAAAAAACAGTGCTAAAAAAGCACTGTTTCATCAATGAATCAGCAGTCATACGTTACAGAATTTATCCTATAACATATAAACTGATTTGTCAAGTAATTGAAAATGATTTTACTATTTTGTCAAAATTTGGCTCTGAAATTGTATCTTTAGCTACGATTTCAGCTATAATCATTCTTAATTACTTACAATTATTTACGTGTCAGCTTATAGATAAGCGCATTGCAAATTGCTGCGGCAACGTTGCTGCCACCCTTGCGGCCGCGGGCAACGATATAAGGAATACCGGTCTTCATAATGATTTCCTTGGATTCCACAACATTTACAAAGCCTACAGGAACGCCGATAACCAGCTCCGGTTTAATCTTGCCTTCCTTAACCAGCTCGTCCAGACGAACCAGCGCAGTCGGTGCGTTGCCTACAGCAATAATTACCGGGCCTTCGATGGTGCAGGCCTTTTCCATGCAGGCAGCGGCTCTGGTGGAGCCTGCTTCCTTAGCGCGTGCTGCAACATCGGGATCTGCCATGAAGCAGACAGCCTTTGCGCCCAGCTTGCCCAGGCCCATTTTGTTGATGCCGGTGCAGGCCATATTGGTATCGGTAACGATGGTAGCACCCTTTTGCAGTGCAGCCAGCGCCTTCTCTACTACGCCGTCGGAGAACAGCATATTGCGGGCATAATCAAAATCAGCGGAGGTATGGATAACACGCTTAACGATATCAATTTTCTCCTCATCAATATGAATTTGGCCTAATTCCTCGCCAATAATTTCCATACTACGTTTTTCAATGTCAGCGGGTAAAACATTTTGTAAATGCATTATTTTACACTACCTTTCTTAACATATGCTACAAGGCCGAAGCCTTATTTTTCAATGCCTACACGCGCAGGAATACCTCTTTTGAAGGGATGCTTGCGCATGCAGACTTCAGATACATAATCAGCCAGCTCCACCAGCTCAGGCGCCGGATTACGGCCTGTCATAACAACCTCCAGCTCCTGCGGCTTATTCTTCAGAAACTCTACTAAAGCAGCCTGGTCAAAAACGCCGGTATTGCAGGCACCGATGATTTCGTCGAAAATCAGCAGGTCGATATGCTCGTTGGCGCATTTTTGCTTAACTTTGTCGAAAAGCACCATATGCTCGCGCTTAACCTCTGCCTTTTCCTCATCGTTCATCTGGAAGGTGAATTTCTTGGTTTCTTTGCCGCGCATTACCTCAATATTCGGCAACAGTGCCAGGCTCGCAAGCTCGCCTGTCGGTCTGCTTTTGAGGAACTGCACTATCAGCACATGGTTGCCATGGCCTGCGCAGCGGATTGACAAGCCCATAGCAGCGGTAGTTTTTCCCTTGCCATCGCCACAGTAAATATGAATCAGTCCACCGTCTTTCATTTAGACACCTGCTTCCAAAATCTCATAAATTTTCTTCATATCCAGGTTTTCGCGGATGCTGTCGGCAAGAATATCGTATTGCTGACGTTTGTATTCCGCAAAGTTGATGGTCTGGATATCCTCCATCTTTTTACCCTTCTTGGCCAGCAGCGCTTCTACAATCTTCACGGCAATGCCATCACCGTCAAAGACACCGTGTACATAGGTACCGTAAACATTGAGCTTGCCCTCGGTGTTCTGAGAGCCCTCGGCCATAATTTCACCGTTTTCGTGAATCGGGCTGATAGAGGTCAGTGCCTTCTCCTCAGGGAATTCGGTTACGCCAGAGTGAATCTCATAGCCATAGAGAGGCAAACCGCTCAATGCGGAGAAGATGCCCTGTACCTGGCCGAATTTGCCGGCCATCTGGATGGTACGTTTCTTTTCAATAAAGGTTGTTTCGATGTCCAGCAGGCCCATGCCGGGAGTAATGTTAGCCTTGCCTGTGCCGTCCTCCTCGCCGTACGGGTCGGAAATCTGCTTGCCCAGCATCTGATAACCGCCGCAGACACCGAACACTACGGTACCGCTGTTAGCATGCTTCAAAATAGCAGCCTCCATACCGCTCTGGCGCAGCCATTTCAGGTCACCGGTGGTATTTTTGGTACCGGGGATAATAATCATATCCGGCTGGCCCAGCTCGCGTACACTGGTTACATAGCGCAGGGATACGCCGGGAATCAGCTCGAATACGTTGAAGTCTGTATAGTTGGACATACGCGGAATGCGTACAACCGCAATATCAATCAGCTTAACCTCGCTGCGGCCGCTGATACGCTCGGAGAGGCTGTCCTCGTCCTCGATATCAACCTTCAGCATCGGCAGCACGCCTACGATAGGTACGCCTGTTTTTTCTTCGATCATCTTCAGGCCGGGGCGCAGGATTTCTACGTCACCACGGAACTTGTTGATGATAACACCCTTAACCATGGCTCTTTCGTCATCCTCCAACAGCATCAGTGTGCCGTAGATGGAAGCAAAAACGCCGCCACGGTCAATATCTGCTACCAGCAGCACAGGAGCCTTGGCCATTTTAGCCATGCCCATGTTGACAAAATCGTCCTTTTTGATGTTGATTTCCGCCGGGCTGCCAGCACCCTCGATGCAGACGATATCGAATTTGGAAGCCAGCGTATCAAACGCCTTCTGTACCTCCGGGCGCAAGGTATGCTTCATTGCATAATATTCGCCGGCCTTCATGGTACCGATTGCCTCACCGTTGACAATAACCTGGGAACCGCTGTCGCTGGTAGGCTTCAGCAGAATAGGATTCATCAGTACGCTGGGTTCAATGTTGGCTGCTTCAGCCTGCACAACCTGCGCACGTCCCATTTCCGCACCCTCGGCGGTGATAAAGGAATTCAGCGCCATGTTCTGGGATTTGAACGGTGCTACCTTGTAGCCGTCCTGATTGAATACACGGCATAAACCTGCTGTTACCAGGCTCTTGCCTGCATTTGACATGGTACCTACTATCATAAGTGCTTTTGCCACTTTAATCACTCTCTTTCATCAAAAAGTCCAGTATGTCACGATAGCTTTGCAGCCGGATACTGTGACCTGTGGTATTAAGATAGCCTGCAATCACAGGCGTGCAGCCGTCACCGTGCTTACCTGTTACCGAACTGGTAACGTGGTCGCCGCAGATGACGAGCTTCAGTGGTTCATGATACTTTGCTGCTATGGTCTGTAAAAACTGGGTATCTATTCTGCTGATAAAATCAGCCTTGCCCTGATAATCATAACGATGCGAAGCCTCGTCACTGCCGTTAAAATGCGCAATAACGAAATCATCCTGCTGCAGCATAGCAAGTGTTGCTTCGGCCTTCGCCATAATATCAGTGTCCACATCGCCGGTTGCATTCGGCGGTGTTATTACATCCATGCCCAAGGCTTTAGAAATGCCGATGACAATCTCCGCCTTGCACACCGCCCCGCCGCGCAGTCCGTGCAGACCGCTGAAGGAAGGCAGTCCCTGACGGGCTGAAGGGCCCCAGGGATAGAGGATGTACTGCAGGCCGTCACGGGCAAAGGGCTGCAACCGTTTTGCCGACTCCTGCAAAAAATAGTTAATGGACAGAGATTGGCTACGTAGCTCCTGCAGCAATTCGTTTACATCCTCGCCTACACTTTCGTGCGGCGGCTGTACTGTGCAGTCTAGCACGCTTGCTTCCCTGTTCATCACTAAAAGATTACGGTATTCGGATAAATGAATAAACTCTATATCTTTAAGGATACCGTCACACTGCTTGGCAGCCTGCTGCATCTCAATCGGTGTCAGTCCCTGCCCGTTGAAGGCAGCAAGACGGCCGTCAGCATCAACAGCAGCCAGATTGCAGCGCAGCACCATTTCATATTCAGAAATATCACGGTTGTGCGCCAATAGCTCCAGATAAGCACGGTTGTGCGGTATATCCTTTTTATCTACACCCAGAAGCCGCAGAATACAGCTGCAGCTTTCGGGAATGATGTCATTTTCACATATGCTGAGGCTCCCAAGTATCCCGGAAGCAGCCAGCGCATCCATCGCAGGATGCACTGCGTGCTCAAAGGGAGTCTGTCCCTGCCATGCAGGAATCGGGGAATCGCCTAAGCCATCAATTAATACTAATAAAGAGCGCATGTTTTTATTGCTTCCTTAAGTGCTTTAATTAGACCGCGGTTCTGCACTCTCGTTTTGACCGCGATACGGTAATAGCCTGCCTGCAGATTGTGGTAGTTGGCGCATGAACGTATCAGATAGCCACGCTCATGCAACAGCTCCGGAAGATTTTCCGGCTTCGGCAGATAAAAGAAAATATAATTGGCCTCCGATCCGTATACCTTGGCACCCAAAGCCGCAAGCTGGTTACGCAGATAGCTGCGCTCCTGCTCAATCAGCTTAAAGGATTTAGCCAGATATTCGTGCTCCTTTAAAGCAGCCTTGCCTGCCTCCTGCGCCAGAATGGAAACGTTCCAGTCCTGACCGCTCTGATGCAGCGCTGTATGCAGTTCACTGCTGCCGCTGAGGCAGTAGCCTAAGCGAATGCCGGGCATCGCAAAGGTTTTCGTGAAGGCCTTAAGGATAACCAGCTCAGGATAGGTCGCCAGCAGATCACGCATGCTGAAGGCCTTTTCCTCACTGACAAAATCCATAAAGCATTCATCTATCAAAAGATGGGCTCCTACCAGACGGCATTTGTCGATAATCTGCACCAGCAGCTCACGGCTCGTCAGCTGGCCGGTAGGATTATTGGGATTACAGATAACAACCAGATCTGTATCGGGCGTAATCGCATCGACAATATCATTGTCAGCAGCAAAATCACGTGCCTCCTGCAGATTATAATAGCTTATTTTGCAGTCTACCGTACGCAGAGCCTTTTCATAATCGGCAAAGGTAGGTGCCAATAATAGTGCACGTCCGGGCTTCAAGGCCAGCGCCAGACGGAACAGCACATCGGCCGCACCGTTACCGAAGAAAATGTACTCCTGCGGCAGCTGCAGATAACTTGCTGTCACCTCTGCCAGCTCGCGGCAGAAGGGATCAGGATAGTTGATACAAAGCTTTAAAGCCTGTTGAACGGCCTGCTTTATACCAAGCGGCAGGCCAAGAGGATTGATATTGGCAGAATAATCTACGAAGGAGCGACCATCCTTGGTCAGCTTTTCCGTATAGATATCTCCGCCGTGTTCGTATTTATACATCATCTTCTACCTGCTTCATTTCAAAATAAGACTGTTAACCAGATAAATCAGAGAAAACAGCAACAGGCTGAGAACAGCCGTCATATAAAGTAAGTTGTTGGTGGTAACTATATCCTCGGGGCACACCGGACGAATGTCATCGCCGATTGTTTCCTTGTGGACAAGCTTACCGAAATAAAAATGATCGCCGCCGAGCTGGATGTTCAAGGCACCGGCCGTAACTGATTCCGTCATTGCGGAATTAGGACTGAGATGATGATAGCGGTCGCGCCAGAATGTCTTCCACGCTCTCTTGGCATCAAGATTAAGGAAATAAGATGCCACAATCATTACCAGACCGGTAATACGCGCGGGAATCAGATTGGCCAAATCATCGAGCTTGGCAGCACAGCGTCCAAAATAAAGATACGTGTCATTTTTATAACCGACCATGGAATCCATAGTATTGATTCCTTTATACAAAAAGGCCAGAGGAGCGCCGCCGATAAACATATAGAACATCGGAGCGATGATGCCGTCGGCAGTATTTTCCGCAACGGTTTCTACTGCACCCTTAGTCACCTCTGCAGCATCAAGTTCTTTTGTATCACGCCCAACGATCCAGGAAAGCTTCAGTCTTGCATCCACAAGATCGTTATCCTTCAGGGCTGTGTATACCTTCATGCTTTCGTCACGCAGACATTTTGTAGCAAAAATCTGGTAGCACATAACAGTTTCCAGAGCAAAACGCAGCCAGGGGTTAACCTGTTCCGCCAACGTCAGCACAGCAAACGGCACGGCAAAGGTAAGAACCAGAACGATTATTACCATCAAGGCACCGCCGAGCAGTAATGCTGTCTCGCCGGGAGCAAGCATACGCCGCAGTTTTTTATCCAGAAATCCTATTAAATTGCCAATTAAGCAGATTGGATGCGGCAACCAATGCGGGTCACCGAAAATCAAATCTAAAATAAAACCTGCTACAATTGCGCCTAAGGTCATCATCTAAGCAAACTCCCCTTTTCAGCAGTCTGTCGACTGCTATTTAGCAGCATACGCTGCACATTGTTTGATAAAGCTGCGGGCAAATTCAGGATTGCCCCACAGGTGGATGTGCGGATAACCGGCATAAAGTGTCGGTGTTGTATTCGCGCATTCCCAGCTGCCGCGACCGGAAGCCTTGGCAGCTATAAAGCTTGCACCATTGTTGGTGCTGTCGGAGTAATGGAACTCATGTCCGTTGATTGTACCGCCGGCAGGACACAGCAGATTATCCTGCTGCGCCGTCAGATGCACATAACCGAAGCGCGTCAGCTTTTTAGTCATGGCCGATTCGCCCTTCAATGCACCAACCCAGCTGTACTGCTTGTCGCCATCACGATAATGCTCCAGCAGATACATGAAGCCACCGCATTCCGCAAAACAAGGCATACCGCCGTCGATGGCGGTTTTAAGCTCCTGCAGCAGCGTTTTGTTATCCGCTAATTGCTGTGCGTAAAGCTCAGGATAGCCTCCGCCCAATACAAGGCCGCTGATGTTCTCCGGGAGATGCGCATCAGCTATCGGGCTGAAGGGTACGAGCTCCGCACCCAGCTCAGCTAAGAGGTCTAGTGCGTCCTGATAGTAGAAACAGAAGGCTTTGTCCATAGCGACTGCCACACGCATACGTCCGATGGGTTCAAGGCTTACCTCGTCATATGCAAGCGGTGCGGCCTGTGCCGCTACCTGCAGCAGGCCGTCCAAATCAACAGATTTGGCTGCCTGCGCTGCCAGCTTGGCAACTATATTCTGCAAATCTCCTATTTCCTCGGCTGTAACCAGGCCTAAATGACGGCTTTCAAAGTTACAATCCTGCATCACCGGGAAGTAGCCTAAAAGCTTCACACCGGTTTCGCGTTCAATTACATCCTTATAGAAAAGATAGCTCATCGGATTAACATTGTTTAGAATAGCGCCGACGATATGGCTGTCGCTGCGAAATTCCTTAAAGCCCTTGATGGTCGCAGCAATGGATAAGGCGGCTCCCTTGCCGTTGACTACCAATACTACCGGAACATCGCAGGTGCAGGCCAGCTCGTAAGCACTGGCTTCCGTGGTTTTACCCATGCCGTCGTAAAAGCCCATCGCTCCTTCAAAGACAGCTACATCCGCCTGGCATGCATTTTTTGCCACCAGATAACGGGTTGTAGACTGCCCCAGCATGAACAGATCCAGATTGCGGGATTTTGCTCCGATAACACGAGAATGAAACATCGGGTCAATATAATCAGGTCCTGATTTGAAGGCTGCCACAGACAGCCCTTTTTCCATCAGCGCCTTCAGCAGGCCGCAGACAATAGTAGTCTTGCCGCTGCCGCTACCGGGAGCACTGATCATAAAACGTGGAACTTTTACTTCAGCCATGTTAATCTTCCTTCTTCAATGCAGTCATTACATATACAGGGTTTTGTGCCATCATCAGGTTGTAGCTGCCCAGATGCTTGCTGCGCGCTACAAACACATTGACGATTTCCAGACTGTAAGCAGGATGCTCCTTGTAATAAGCAGCAACCTCTGCCAGAGTTTCTACCGTAATGGCATTGATTACAACACGGCAGTCACTGTTCTTGGCATAAATTACATCCAGCATTTCACACAAATCGCCGCCGCTGCCGCCTACGAAAACACAATCGGGAGCAGGCATAGCTTTAATATTTTCCAAAGCCTCACCGGCAATAACCTCCAGATTGTCAACGCCAAATAAGGCCTTGTTCTTTCCGAGGAGCTCAACGGCAACAGGGTTGCGCTCAAAGGCCCAAACCTTACCACGGCTGGCAAGCAGAGCCAGCTCAATGGAGCAGGAGCCTGTACCGGCGCCGATGTCATAAATAATATCTGTAGCCTTCGGCTGCAGCTTGGACATCGATACGCTGCGTACCTCCTGTTTGGTCATGGGCACCTTGCTGCGCTGGAACAGGTCATCGGCAAGGCCGTGTACGGTAGAAGTAAAGCTTTGCGCATCCTCGTTCAAAATCATCATTACGGACAAGGACGGGAAATCCAAGGCACTAATTTCTTCCGCCGTACCGCTGGTAATTTTTTCTTCGGGATACGACAGGTTTTCACCTACATAGACCTGAACCTGGCTAAGACCATGCTCGCACAGCTGTGCGCACAGCTTTTGCGGAGAATTTTCTCCGCCGGTCAAGGAAAATACTTTTTTGTTACGGGCAACTGCCGCTACCAGGTTTTGTGTGCGTCCGTGCATGCTGACGATTTTGGCGTCATCCCAGGACAGCTGCAGCTTGGAGGAAAAATATACCAAGCTGCTGATGCCACAGTAGCGGACACATTCACAATCCGGCAGCTTACCGCTGATGGTTTTGGCGAGGCTGAAAAAGCCTACATCACCGGAAACCAGCACCGCCAGCACATCCTTATCAGGCTGTGCCTGCGCTGCAATCTCAGCAATAGCAGCAGTTTTGATTGTATCATATACAGTTTTGCTGCTGTCTGCAAAAGCAGCCAGCATGCGTTTGTCGCCAATCAGGATATTACTTGAAGCAATAGCCTGACGTGCTTCGCCGGTCAGCAAATCGGGGTTACCGGGGCCGATACCGACGATGTTTACGCGCAATTTTTGCGACATAGGAAGCAAGCCTCCTTTTTATTTATATCAATTACCGGCAGCAAAATGCTGCTTTAGGTAATCAACAATCTCACTATAGCCGGCACCGGTTTCCTCCTGTGCACGACCAATGACTATCAGCTTGGCGCCGGCAGCAGCCGCTGCCTCCACCTTTTCATCAAAGCCGCCGACAGCACCGGAATCCTTGGTCACCATGAACTTGCTGCCATACTTTTTCAGCATAGCAACATTCAGCTCCTTGCTGAACGGTCCCTGCATACAGATAATATGCGCAGGCTTATAACCAAGCTTCAAGGCAATCTGCAGACTGCTTTCCAGCGGCAGGATACGCAGAACGATACGCTCGGCGTAATCATGCACAGCGGTGAAGTCCGGCAGATTCTTGCTTCCGGTAGTCAGGAAGATGCCGCCGTCCAGATGATTCAGAAGCTCAACTGCTTCCGCAAAATCGTGAACGGTAATATAATCGCCACCCTCGCCCGACGGACGCACCAGACGCAGATATTCAACCTGCTCGGTGCTGCAGGCCTCCTGCACCGTTGCCGTAACAACGGTAGCATAAGGATGCGTAGCGTCGATAACGCAGGCAGGACGATGCTCACGAATAAAGGCACGCATAGCTGCAAGGTCCATACGCTCTGCCATGACGGTCATTCCCGGCTGCGGCTCAATCAAAGATGCACCGTAATCCGTAGCAACAGAAACATACAGCTCCACCGGCAGCTTAGCCAGCTCCTTAATAAGGCGGCGTCCCTCACTGGTACCGCCGATAAGCCAGATTACCGGTTTCATGCCAGCTTGTAACCACGCGGGGTTACCATACGGCCATTGATTACTTCGGTCTGGGTGTTGCCGATAATAACGGTAGAGAACATATCTACCTGTTTATCGCGCAGCTCTGCCAGAGTAGTCAGTTCAAAGTCCTGACCATCGCGGCCGATGTTGCGTACAATGCCTGCAGGAATAGTACCCGGCTGATTTTTCAGCATGATATCGCAAGCCTTTTGCAGGTAATCATGACGCTTGTGGCTGGAGGGGTTATACAGGCAGATGCAGAAATCACCTTTGGAAGCGCAGTCAAGACGCTTCTCGATTTTTTCCCACGGAGTCAGCAAATCGCTGAGGGAAATCAGGCAGAAGTCACTGATCAGCGGTGCACCCAATACAGCAGCGCCGGAGCATGCTGCGGTAATGCCGGGAACAACCTCAATCTCAATTTCGGGATGATCCTTGGCAACCTGACACATAATGCCGGCCATGCCATAAACGCCTGCGTCGCCGCTGGAAATCATAGCAACGGTTTTGCCCTTCAGAGCTTCATCCAGAGCCAGCTTGCAGCGGTCAACCTCTTTACGCATGCCGTTGGAGAGGAATTCCTTCTCCTTGAAATCTTCCTTAATCAGGTTAACGTATACATTGTAGCCTGCAATAACATCGCAGGACTTCAGTGCGTCGTAAGCTCTTTTGGTCATTTGCTCTACGCCGCCGGGGCCAAGGCCCACAACAAATAATTTACCCATTATCTCGTCTCCTTAATCAGTCTTCAATCCAGTTCTGGCAAAATCCAGGACCAGGTTTTCGGCTGCAACAGCCAGAGTTACACCATTCAGACTTGTCTTGCGCAGCAGCAGCCTGCCACCCTTGCTGTCTTTTACAGCACTGCGCTCGCATACGTTGCTTACACCAACTACGCTCTGCACAAAGGCCGACGGCGTGAAATCGCCTGCTACGCTGTTCAATTCATCGGCTGAATAGAAATTAGCAGCAAAGTTATATTTTTTGGCAAATGCCAGTAAACCCTGCTCGTCTTTTTTCAAATCTACGCTTGCGATTGCCACAACGGAACGCTTGTCCAGCTGCAGCTTTTCCAGCTCCGGCAGTACCAGAGCTTCAATATTTTCCAAAGGCGTATTGCGACGGCAGCCGATTCCCAGATGCACAATCTTAGGAAGCAGGCGCACCGTAGTAGCAAACGGCTGCAAATGCTTTTGCAGTGTAACAGCCATGCCGACAGGCAAACTGCTGTCCTCAACTACCAGCTTGGGCAGCGAACCTGTAAGCTGAAATTCCTTATCATAATACAGACCTACCTTTTCATCCCCCACCAGTGCTGCAGCAAAATCCTTGGCTGCTGCCAAAGAGCACAGCACCATGCGGTTGCGGGCCGCCCATTCGTCAACAGCGAAAAGGCCGTTGACATCCGTCGCCGTAGTCACGCAGGCAGTTGCACCCAGTGCTGCCGCCAGACAACGCGAAAGCTCATTGGCTCCCCCGATGTGACCTGCAAGCAGAGGAATAACAAAGCTGCCGCGCTCGTCTACCGAAATAACAGCAGGGTCCGTCAGCTTGCTTTTGATAAAGGGTGCGATAGTACGCACTGCAATACCCACAGCGCCGACGTATACCAACGCCTGACATTTGTTGAAAACAGCTGCGCAGGCACCGTTATGGTCCGGCAGCATCGGGGCAATGCCCGTCTGCTCCGCATACTTCGCTACAGTCTGCAGCTCCGTTTCATAACCGATGCTGTGCAGATATTCGGCAACCTTTTTGCTCAGCTCCGCGCCACGCGCCGAAAAGGAAAATATAGCCGCGCGCATAGCTTATTTAACCTCGGGCTTAACGTCCAGTTTAGTCGGGTCTGCTTCACGGAAACCGTGAGCGAAGGTCGGGTTATACAGCTCGCTGCGGTCGTAAGCGTTGCCCAGGAAGCCGCCGACGGTAATCAGCGCAGTTTTGTTGATGCCGTATTTAGCAGCGTTTTCTGCCAGGGTACCAACGGTGCAGCGGATAACCTTTTCATCCGGCCAGGATGCTTTGTAAACAATAGCAGCCGGAGTATCATTTCTGTAACCGCCTCTTACGAGCTCGGTCTGCAGTTTTTCCAGCATACCGCTGCTCAGGAAGATAACCATGGTTGCCTTGTGGGCAGCATAGTCGGCAATTTTCTGATGGCTCGGAACCGGAGTACGGCCTTCCATACGGGTGATAATAACAGATTGGCTTACGTTCGGCAGAGTGTATTCAGCCTTCAGGCAAGCAGCAGCAGCGCAGAAAGAGCTTACGCCCGGAACAACCTCGTAGTCAAGGTTGTAGCTGCGCAGCAGGTCAATCTGCTCGCGATGTGCACCGTAAACGCTGGGGTCGCCGGTGTGCAGACGTACAACCAATTGGCCGGCCTGAGCTGCGGGAACCATAGCAGCGATAACCTCTTCCAAGGTCATGGTTGCACTGTTCATAATAGTACATTCCGGTTTGCAGTATTTCAGCAGTTCCGGGTTAACAAGGGAGCCTGCGTAAATAACCAGGTCAGCCTTTTCCAAAAGCTCTTTACCTTTTACAGTAATTAAATCAGCTGCACCGGGACCAGCACCAATAAAATAGATCATTATTCATCAAACTCCTTTTCTTTAACCAATATTACAGAGAAATAGCTACTCTTAGGATCTACTTCTTCAAGGTTACGATAGATTTTTTCGCCCGGCAGGCCGCATCTTTCAACCATACCGGAATTTTTAATGAGCTTACGCTCGCGCAGCTCGTCAACTACACGGCCGATTTCGCTTGCGGATTTCATCAGCACCTTGTTGCCGGGGCCGTCCAGGAATGCTGCGGACTGTTTATAGCTGCCGGGCAGAACAATCAGCGGTTCCGCTCTTTCGCACAGGGAAGTATTCAGCTTAGCTGCAACAGCGCAGATAGAGGTTACGCCTGCAACCAGCTCTGCATCATAGCCATCCTTCAGCACCAGCTTATGAACGTAAATGCAGGTTGCATATACGGTAGGACAGCCAAGAGTGATGAATACAACGTTTTTGCCTTCAACAAGCAGCTTTTCAATAGCATCGGCACCCTCGCGGTGTGCCTTGTCCATTGCTGCCATGTCCTTAGTCATAGGCATATAAATAATAAGCTGGGGTTTTGCATCAAGATCTACTACGTGATTAACGATTTCCTTAGCCGTCATTACGTCGGTATCTCCCTTAGGCAATGCAACAACGTCACATTCCTTCAACAGGCGTACAGCCTTCAGGGTCATTAATTCCGGGTCTCCGGGACCGATACCAACACTATAAAGTTTGCCTCTCATTCTCTCATACTCCTTTTTGCTTATGTAGCTGGATTAATTCGTCTGCGTACTTGGTCTTGCCCAAAATGCCATAAACATTGGAAAACATCAAAGCAGCCGTTTTTATTTTGCCATGCACTCTATGCTGCATGTAAAAATCAATTTTTTCCGTAACCTTGTCCATCACAGGCTCAAAGATTTGCTCCCGTTTCAGAACCTTGGTCACCTCATCGGTAGTAAGGCAACCGTAAATTTCACGTCCTACCTCCACCGAAGCTCCGTGGAACATCGCCTCCAGAGCAAACAGCTCCGTGCGGCAGTCCGCGTACTTGGAATGTGTATTCATTACGCCCTGCGCCACCTTCACCAGCTTACCGGAATGGCCGATAAGCAGCAAGGTTTCAAAGCCGCAGTAAACAGCATAATCCAAAAGCTCACCCACAAAGTTACTGCAGGTAACATGACCGTCAAGGTCAAGCTTCATTTCATCGCGGGTAAAATCCTCACCGTAGTTGCCAAAGAACACCAACAGATTTTTATTGCCGCGAGCCTTCTGTGCTCTGATTTCCACATACATCGTTTCAATCAGCGCCTTTTCACTCATCGGCTCAACAATGCCACTAGTTCCTAAAACCGACAGACCGCCGATAATACCAAGACGGGGGTTGAAGGTTTTCTTGGCAATTTCTACACCTGCGGGAATAGAAATCGTCAGCTTCATGCCACCGTTATAACCAGCAGCCTCCATAGCCTTGCCAACCTCCTGCGTAATCATTTTGCGCGGAGTTGGATTAATCGCCGGTCCGCCTACAGCACACGCCAAGCCCGGTTTAGTAACCCTGCCGACACCTACGCCGCCCTCCAGCTCAATACCGCTGCCGTCAGTTCTTTCGGCTCTGGCATAAACAAGAACGCCATTAGTATCGTCAGGATCGTCGCCGGAATCCTTGCGGATTGCGCAACTGACGTAATCCGGTGTCATCTCTACATCCAAAGGCTCAAGGTCAAGCACAATGCCCTTGGGAGTGTCAATACGCACAGTTTCAACACGCTCGCCCGTCAGCAACATTGTAGCTGCTGCCTTGGATGCGGCCGTTGCACAGCTGCCGGTAGTATAACCACAACGCAAAACCTTTCCTTGCGAAAACTGATATTCTTCCAAAGTGCAGCTCCTTCACAATTAATTTTCCCATATGGTAGGGATTATCAATAATAAAAAAAGACTTCTGCCGAATCCGACAAAAGCCATAAAGACAGAATTAACTAATGACAATTATTCCATGCAATTAGCAAACCCAACTGCCTCCATCACCCGTGGATTCAGAATAAAGCATAGGCTGACTGCTGACTTAGACACAAGGCCTTCACAGCGGCGGGACCGTCAGGAGTTAACCATCTTGTCAATTAAGAATGAATCACCCACACCAATAACCTGTTTTATTATATCATAAATAAATAAAATTTCCAATACTTTGCATAAGAAAAAGCAGATAAGCCGAAGCCTATCTGCTTGAAACTCTTAGAGAACACGGCAAGCGCCGTAATAACGTGCGCCCCAATAGCCGGTGAATGCGGAAGAAACAGTTACGCCGGTGCTGGTGCCTGCATGAATGAAGTTGCCGTCGCCAACATAAATACCAACATGAGAAGCACCCGGTTCATATGTGGAAAAGAAAATCAAATCGCCGGGACGAAGCTGGCTCATGGAAATCTGACGGCCGGAGTAGAACTGGCTGTCAGCCATACGCGGCAGATATACACCTGCTCTGGCAAATGCATATTGAGTAAAGCCGGAGCAGTCGAAACCATAAGGAGTAGTTCCGCCAAATACATATGGAGTACCGATGACACTGTAAGCAGAACGCAGTACGTTGCGTACAACGGAATTGCTACGGTTAGGAGGCATCTCCCTGTTCATCAGCGCTCTATAGGTAGCTGACCCTACAATACCATCAACCTCTAATCCTTTATCAGCTTGGAAGTTTTTAACAGCTCTTTCAGTTTCAGGACCGAAATCACCATCTATATTATTAATAGAATAACTTAATTCTACCAATCTCTTTTGAATTGCCACTACTTCCTGCCCATCGTCTCCGCGTTGGAAGGAAGCTAAAGCTGTTACAGCACAGCTTAAACTAAACAAAACTGTCATACAGAAAACTAATACTTTGCGTTTGACCACTGGCACCTACATCCTTTCTTCTTTTCTAAGACATACCTATTATACCACAAAATATCGTTTCTGTAAAATCCTAATTTGTTATAATATTAATGCGCTTATTTAGCTTTATTTTCGTTTATTTTGTTACATTTTTGCAGGTGGCGCGCCACTAAATATAGTGGTCTATGCTTGATTTCTTCAAAGATACGCCCAATATATTCGCCGAGGATACCTATCCCTACAAGCTGAATTCCTCCAAGAAACAAAACACTGACAGTAGTAGTTGCCCACCCCGGAACGGCATCGTTGGTCACAAATTTCACATAAAAAACATGGCCCAAAAGCAGAATACTGCACATACCGAAAACAATGCCTATGTAAAAAGCCCAACGCAAAGGCAGGTTGGAAAAGGCCGTAATACCGTCAAGTGCAAAGTGCAGCATCTTGCGCAGATTAAATTTTGACCGGCCCGCAAAGCGTGGCGGTGCCACAAATTCCACCACAGCAACATGAAAACCGAGTGTATTGACCAGGCCGCGAATAAAGCGCGCACGCTCGCGATACAGCTTGAAGGCATCAACTGCAATTCTGTCCATCAGACGAAAGTCGCTGCCACCGGGAGTAATTTCTACTTTAGATAATGTGTTGATAATCTTATAGTAGGCTGCAGATGTCAGGTTCTTGAAAAAGCCTGCATCCTCCGTAGCCATGCGCTTAGTCTGCACAATCTCGTTGCCTGCCTCCCAAAGGCGCAGCAGCTCGGGAATCAGCTCAGGCGGATGCTGCAAATCGCCATCCATCGTAATAACCGCATCACCGTCGGCATGATCAAGGCCACAGGTAAGCGCCATCTGGTGACCGTAGTTGCGGCTCAAAAGATAGGCCTCCACATGCTCGTCCTGCGCCGCCAGCTCCGCCAGAATCAGCGCACTGGTGTCACGCGAACCGTCGTCAACAAAAATAATATTGTAATCATAGGCTTCCTGCTGCATAACACCGGTCACATGCTTGTGAAATTCGTGCAGGTTATCTTCTTCATTAAATACCGGCACTACCAAAGAAACTTTTTTCTTCATTATATTACACCACTTATTCTTCTGCCAAAAAATCTGCTCAAATAAAATCAGACAAAAAAGGCTGCCATCAGGCAGCCGTTTTGCAAGGTATGAGTACTCAATAAGCCGAGTTCTGTTCCGCGAAGCGGTGATGATCATTTATCTAGTCTTACAGTTACCTGCAAGCTCAAGCGACACAACCCGGAAGGCTCAGCGGGCAGCTTCATCCCTCCCCTATTTGGTCTTGCTCCGGATGGGGTTTACCTAGCCGGCCTGTTACCAGACCGCTGGTGCGCTCTTACCGCACCGTTCCACCCTTACCTGCAAATGCAGGCGGTACACATTTCTGTGGCACTATCCCTGAGGTCACCCTCGCCGGACGTTATCCGGCATCCTGCCCTGTGGAGCTCGGACTTTCCTCATCTGGCTTAAAGCCAGCCGCGATCATCTTTCGTACTCAACTGTAGATTTTAGCATATTTATTCCGCTTAGTCAATAGCAGCGGCTGCAGTATTATTGTCGCAGGCATAACTTAAATGAAGCTGAAACAAAAACTTTGTCCAACAGCAAACTGCCGGCTGACTCACGTCAGTCGGCAGTCCCATAAACGCTTTATTCAGTTGTCGCAGGTTTAATTATGCTTCCTTATGTTCAGCGATAATTTTTTCTGCCATCTTAGGCGGAACGTCTTCGTAATGGTCGAATTTCATTTCGAAGGTTCCCTGACCTTGGGTAATTGCGCGGAGGTCTACGGCATATTCCGAAATCTCTGCATAGGGTACCTGAGCATTAACTACGCTCAAGCCGTCCTCTACGCTCTGCATACCGAGAATGCGACCGCGTTTAGAGTTCAAATCGCCGATAACATCGCCCATCATAGAATCGGCACAGGTTACGTTTAAGCTGTAAATAGGCTCAAGCAACACCGGCTTGCATTGTTCCATGGCCTTCTTGAAGGCGATATTGGAAGCAGTTTTAAATGCCATTTCAGAGGAATCGACAGTATGATACGAACCATCAAGCAGGGTGATACGCATATCTACAACCGGATAGCCTGCAAGGATACCCTTTTCCATAGCTTCACGCATGCCCTTTTCAACAGCAGGGATATATTGGCGAGGTACTGCGCCACCGAAAATCTTATCTACAAACTCAAATCCACCTCCGGGCGGCAGGGGCTCCATTTTAATAACTACGTGACCATACTGGCCATGACCGCCGGACTGCTTCTTGTGCTTGCCTTCTACCTCGGCAGAGCCACGAATAGTTTCGCGATATTCGATAATCGGTGCTTTGAGAACAGCCTCAACACCAAATTTACGCTGCATACGCTCCATGATTATATCAATGTGCTGGTCGCCCATACCGCTGATTAAGGTTTCCTTGGTAACAGGGTTCTTGGTAACGATAATCGTCGGGTCTTCATCCATCAGACGATTCAGAGCAGACATAATCTTGTCCTCATCACCCTTCTTCTTCGGGTAAATTGCTCTGGTGTACATCGGCAGCGGGAAGTTAATGGGCGGGAATTCAACCTCAGAATTCTTGTCGCAGAGGGTGTCACCGGTAGAGGTATATTGCAGCTTGGCAACTACACCGATATCACCGGCAGGAACCTGCTTCATAGGAATCTGAGTCTTACCACGCATTGTGAAGATGTTGGCAATGCGCTCTTCTTCTTCACGGCGGGAGTTATAAACTACGCTATCTGCTTTAATTGAGCCTGAGAATACACGGAAATAACTTAGACGGCCAACAAAGGGGTCGGAAGTTGTCTTAAATACCAACGCTGCCATCGGAGCATTGGCGTCACGTACTTCTTCTTCGCCGGTTTCTTTATCCATAACGATATAGTCGTTCAAAATTGCCGGATAGGTAAAGTCGATGATTGCGTTCATCAATCGGCCAAGACCAATGTTCTTGTAGGCACTGCCGCAAAGCATAGGATAGATGATAGCCTGACGAATGCCCTTAATCAGACATTTCATAATTTCCTCGTCGCTAATCTCTTCTCCTTCCAAATAACGCATCATGCAATCGTCATCTGCTTCAACCGCAGCCTCTACCATCTTTTCGTGAGCAGCAGCAGCAGCCTCTTTATACTCATCCGGAATCTCTATTTCATCGGAGCCATTACCGTTGGCACGATAGGCCTTCATTTTGTAAAGGTCTATAATACCCTGGAAGTTGTCCTCCTTGCCCAAAGGCAGCTGTAACGGCAGTACATGCTTACCGAACTTACCGCGCAGGTTATCCAAAATGCTATCAAAATCAGCGTTCTCACGATCCATCTTGTTGACAAAAATGATACGCGGCAAACCGGCTTCTTCAGCCAGCTTCCAACATTGTTCGGTACCAACCTGTACACCGCTGGTTGCGCAAACCACGATCAACGCACTGTCTACTGCTCTAAAAGCTCCTTTAACCTCGGCAACGAAGTCAGCAAAGCCGGGAGTATCGATGAAGTTAATCTTGGTATCACGCCATTCAACAGGTGCCAAAGTGGCGTTAACGGAGACCTTACGCTTGATTTCCTCGGGTTCATAGTCAGTGGTGGTAGCACCGTCTTCAACCTTGCACATTCTGCTGATTGCTCCGCTGCGATACAGCAGGGCTTCGGTAACGGACGTGGTTCCTGCTCCACCATGACCCACAATGGCCACATTTCTAATCTTATCTCCAGTGTACTCTTTCATGATAAATCCCCCTTTATCAGGCATTTGTTATGACTAGTATTTCGCTGATATTACCTATTTATCCTGCTTTTTGTGAAAAATTTCTCATAATTTTTTAAATTCACTTAAAATTGTAACGCATATTACAGTTTTTCGGAGGAAGGCAGGGTTAGGCGAAAAAATCCGACGCACCGCTTCTACAGCACGTCGGATTTACTTTATTCATCCCACAATATTCACTTTACCATCTCTTGCTGCTGCGCCAGTATTCACCGCGAAGCAAGGCCAGCACAGTAAACAGCTCCAAGCGTCCCAAAAGCATAGCCAACGCCAGCGTCAGCTGTCCCATACCGGTAACACCGGCATAGTTACCCGTAGCGCCGATGCTGCCAAAGGCAGGACCGACACTGGAAATACAAGAGGCCACGCCGAAAACGGCCTCGTCTACATCTACACCGCTTAAGCAGAGCAGCATAGTCAAAACAGCGATAACCAGAACATAAACGAAAAAGAAACGGCTGACGTTGATAATCGTTTCTGTCGGCAGACGTTTTTTAGCGTAGTAAACGTTGAGCAGCATCTGCGGATGCATAGTGCGACGCAGCTCCGCCATGACAGTTTTCAGCAGTACGATAAAACGGCAGACCTTAATACCGCCGGCAGTAGAGCCTGCGCAGCCGCCTGTCAGGAAGGTTACAGCCAAAACGAGCTTGGAAAAGGACGGCCACTGGTCATAGTCCGCCGAAACATAGCCCGTAGTACTGCCGAAGGAAGCCACCTGGAAGAAGGCTTCACGCACACCGTCTGCCACACTGTAGCCATTCACCATAATGATGTTGATGCTGATTAAAACAGTGAAAATAGTCAGCAACACAATGTAGCTTTTGAATTCCAGATCATGCCACAAAACCTTCAGGCCGATTTGCGTAACCTGATAGTATAAGGCGAAGTTACCTGCCGCCAAAATCATGAACAGACCGGTAACAATCTCAATACCCGCACTGTGAAAATGCGCAATGCTGTCATTATAGGTAGAAAAACCGCCGGTAGCAATCGCAGAGCAGGCATGGTTGACAGCATCATAGGTGCTCATGCCCAAAATTGCCAGCATACCGGTAAGAATAATCGTAAACAGCAGATAGATATAGAACAATGCTACGGCAGTTGTACGGATACGCGGCAGAATACGGCTGTTGGAAAAGCCGCTGACCTCCGCATTAAAAAGATACACAGCACCGCCGGCAATCTGCGGCAGCAGTGCTACGAACAGCACGATGATGCCGATACCGCCAATCCAGTGCGTCAGCGTGCGCCACAAAAGCAAGCTGCGCGATACTATGTCAAGATTGGCAATCGCTGTTGCGCCGGTAGTGGTCAGTCCGGACATACTTTCAAAGTAAGCAGCGGCAGGATTCAAAATGCCGTCAAAGCAATAAGGCAACGCGCCCAGGGCAGCAGCCAAAAGCCACGAAAAGAATACCGTGCCGATACCCTCGCGCACGGATAAATTACGTGCTCCTCTACCGTCACCATAGTAATCAAAGATTCCGGCCAAAATAACAGCTACCGCTATGGAAAAGATAAAGGTTCTGGAGGTAGCATATTCGCCGTAAACAACAGACATCAAAAGCGGCAACAGCTGTGCAATTGCCAGGCCGGCAGAAATTTTTCCCAGGAGATATATTATAACCTTTGCATTCATCTTCTATACCTCCTGCCGTTACCAGTTCTGCTTATCGCGCCAAAAATCCGGGCGCATGATAACCAGCAGCGTAAAAATTTCCAGACGTCCCAAAATCATCGCCCAAATGCTGATGAAACGTGCCCAATCAGAAAGGCAATTATAGGTAGATGTCGGGCCGACGATACCGAAGGCCGGACCTACACTGCTCATACAGGCAGCAATCAAGCCCATTGATTCCATTATCGGTATCCCCGAAAGGGAAATCAAGATAGTCAGCACAATAAACACCAAAATATACAGGAAGAAGAAACGCGTAATATTACCGACAATAATCGGGTTGATTTCGCGCTCACCCATTCTGATGGAATAAACGATGCGCGGGTGCAGCGTACGCAACAGCTCTGCCCAGCCTGCCTTCAGCAGGATAACCAGACGCGTAATCTTAATGCCACCTGCTGTTGAACCGCTGCAGCCGCCGATGAACATCAGCATCAGCAGAACGCTGCGGCTGAAGCTGGGCCAGTTGTTATAGTCGTCCGACGCATAGCCCGTCGTACTACCGATAGACACAGCCTGGAAAATACTGTGACGAAGAGCGCCGTTAAAATCCATATAACCGGAAAAATACAGGTTGGCACAGATAAGTGCAGCCGCTGTTGTGAGTATCAGCAGATAATATCTATGTTCGCTGTCCTGACGCACGGATGCCCAGTCACCACGCCAAATTTTATAATACAGTGAAAAGTTCATGCTGGCAATCAGCATAAAAACAATAGCAATAATCTCAACATAAACAGACCTAAAGGAAATCAGGCTATCGTGATAATAGGAAAAGCCGCCTGTCGCCATAGTTGCCAACGCCAGGTTCAGCGCCTGAAATATCGGCAAACCTGCAAGCAGCAGTAAGGCAACCTCCACTGCTGTTAAAATAACATAGATTAAGAGAATCATCATGGCAGATTCCTTGATTTTCGGCAAAGTACGTTCAGCCGTACCGCCCGGAAGCTCCGCGTTGAACAGATAGCTTGTACCGCTGTTCATCTGCGGCATGATGATAATAAACAGCATGATAACGCCGATGCCGCCGGTCCAGTGCGTCAGACAGCGCCAGACACGGATGCTAGGCGGAAAATCGTTAAAAGAAAGTGCGGTAGTAACACCGGTAGTAGAAAAACCGGAAACACTTTCAAAAACCGCCGCAATCGGATCCGCCGGATTTAAAAACAAATACGGCAGCGCACCCATCAGACAGACCAGCAGCCAACCGCAGCCTACAACCGCAATGGCTTCACGCACACGCAGGCGCTGACGCGGTCTTCTGCTGCCAAAGAGGTTAAAAAGCGAAGCGATAGTGCTGGTTGTAATCAGCGTAAATATAAAAATCCATACATGGTCCCTATCTGCAATTAATGCAGCAATCAGCGGCACCAGTAATACACAGGAAAATGCTATTGTCAGCTTGGCTAATAAACGGTTAACAAGCCTTGAATCCATAGTTAAGCGCCCCGGCCTTCAAATAACGGTACTGTAGTCTTGGAAAATTCACTTTTGATAAAGAGAATTACGCGGTCATTGGCATGCAAGACAGTATTACCATTAGGAATATAGGCTTCATTACCACGCACAATAGCACACAGCAAGCATTCCGGCGGCAGGTTCATATCACGCACTGCCACACCGTCTACATCACTGTTTTCGCCGACGATGATTTCCAAAGCCTCGGCCTGTGCGCCCTCCAACAGTGATACGGATACAATACCACCCTTGCGGACGAAACGCAGCACCTCGCCTGCACTCAAAAGACGCGAAGACAGTACGATGTCTACGCCAACCTTTTCCATAAGCTCGATATATTCGTTACGTGCAACACGCACGATGGTCTTACGTGCGCCCAGATGCTTGGCCAGTTGTGCCAGCAAAAGGTTCAGCTTATCATCTTCGGTCAGGCAGATAACAACGTCTGCTTCCGAAACGCCCTCTTCAATCAGAAGGTCAATATCGGTACCGTCACCGCACAAAACCAAACCTCGCTTCAGCTTAGCAGCTAAAAGCTGGCAACGGTCCTTATCCTTTTCGATAACCTTTACCTGAATGCCCTGCTTTTCCAACATGGGAGCCAAAAAGCGACCTGTGCGGCCTGCACCGATGATGAGAACCTTCTCCAGCTTTTCATAAGTATTGGAGAAGGAATTTTCAAACTCACGGATTGCTTCATGCTTGCCTACGAAGTAAACGTTATCGCCCGGAATTACGTAATCATTACCATGAGGAATTATCATCTGATGACGTCTGAAAACCATGGCCATCAGGATATCCTTAGGAATGTTCAAATCCTTCAGCGGGATATTAACGATTGGAGAATCCTCCTTCACCTTAGCTTCGAACATGCGTACCTTGCCGTCAGCAAAGTCATCTACGTTCAAGGCGGATGGTGTCATCAGGATATGGTCGATTTCACCTGCGGTAATACGCTCAGGGTTGATTACGAGGTCAATTTTCATATCATCCTTAAGCATTTCTGGCGAATGGATAGCATAATCCACGTTGCGGATACGGGCAACGGTATGCTTAATACCATGATTCTTGGCCATCAGGCAGGTCACCATATTTACTTCATCACTATCTGTGCAGGCGATAAGCACATCGGAGGCACTGATATCAGGATCAGCAAAGGTAGTAGGGCTGCAGGAATTACCTTCAATCGCCAGTACGTCCAAAGTATTTTGGATGACGTCCTTGCGCTTGGGGTCGATTTCTACAACTACTACATCAAACTGATCTTCAGCTAAAAGCTGTGCAATACTAAAGCCAAGCTTGCCTGCACCAGCTATCACTATACGCATTCTAATTACTCCTTTAAGATGGAAAACCCATTAATTTCTATTGCTTAAATACTGCTCTATATTATAACACAAATAGCATTAAACGTCGACAGATGCTATTTTGACGCTGAAAATTGAGCGAGAGATATATCGTGCAGGAAATAGCAATCTGAAACGATATACCTCATACCTCTCACGAACAGAGAAAGTACGGTAGTAAATATAAAATAGTCCACAGCTATTTTTCCGCAATCAAAATGCAGGTAAACCTGCTTTTCGACACGCCTCGCCACAATCGTGCCTATGCGTCGCAAAGTTCCTTTAGGCACGGTGGCTGGGCAGCCAGGCCCGCTGCTGGTCATAAGATAGCTGACGGTAAAAGAAAAAAGACATGTCACATGACATGTCTTTTTTCTAACCGGCAGCTATCTATCCTCCCAGGCCGCTTCCAGCCAAGTACTTT